>Ga0256832_1000923_pt1 | contig 19597 bp, 15 predicted proteins | sample 134614metaG_FD_190534 | JGI IMG/M metagenome (GOLD analysis project Ga0256832, IMG submission 190534) | Hydrothermal vent microbial communities from Lau Basin, Pacific Ocean - 134-614 | ecosystem: Environmental > Aquatic > Marine > Hydrothermal vents | place: Pacific Ocean: Lau Basin | collected...
CAGGGCGCGCAGGCGGAGCAGGTGGCCATCGAGGCGATGGATGCCTGGCTGGCCGCCTGCGCGGGCGACGAGCCGACCCTGTTCCACAATGCCGAGGCCCTGCTGGCCTGTCACGGCCCGGAACGGCGCGCGGCCTGGTTCGCCTCGCTGGCGCGGCGGGACTGGCCCAACCGTCTGGTGGTTCCTTTGTACCTGTTCGGGCCCGAACTGGACGATGACGCCCCTCCGAAGGTGAGTCTGGACTACCAGGTGCTGCCGGAGCAGGGGCTCGTCAGCCGTCTGTTGCACGGCTGAAGGGATGTCGTGCCGCCGAGACACCCTGTGGCGCGCGACCCGGAACCTGGGACGCTGAGGCGGGTCCCAGGATAACGAACACGGCAGCCGGGCGATCCGGTTTAATTGCGCTGGATCAAACGGCTGCCGCCTCGGCCGCCCATATATGAGCATTCGATGATATGCTGGCGCGGCTGTCTCAGGGTCTCCGAACCCGGTGCCCGGCACCGGCGGGGAAACCCCGGTTTTCAACCCAAGAAGGAGTTATCCGATGAAGAAACAGGCACTGATCCTCTCCGCGCTGCTGGCCGGCGCCGCCGCGGCCCCCGCCATGGCCGCCGAAGACGCTTCCGCACTGGCGCAGATGAAGAACTGCATGGGCTGCCACCAGGTGGACAAGAAGGTGGTGGGGCCCGCCTACAAGGACGTCGCGGCGAAGTATGCCGGTCAGGCGGATGCGGTGGACAAGCTGGCAGCCAAGGTGAAGTCCGGCGGCGCCGGCGTCTGGGGTCAGATCCCCATGCCGCCCAACAACGTCACCGACGAGGAGGCGAAGAAGCTGGTCGAGTGGATCCTGAGCCTGAAGTGATCCCCTGCCGGCGCATGCCGGCCCGAGGCTTCGACGGAACGGGCTCTCCCGCATTGCGGGCGGGCCCGTCTGCGTCATGGCGGTGCAGAGGGCGGCGATCCGGGGGATAATGGGCATCCCATTCGTTCCGGAGTCAGGTTCCATGCTGCGCGCCATCCCCCTGTTCGTCATCCCCCTGGCCATCTACAATCTGATGATGCTGGGCGGCGACGTCCATGCCCTGCTGGGGCAGGAGCTGTTCGCCTTCCAGTTGATGTCCGGCGCGCGCTGGGTGTTCACCGCGCACGACGCCTTCATCGTCGGCGGCGTGCTGGTGCTCTATTTCGAGATCTTCAAGTCCACCGGCACCGGCCTGGCCTCGGTGCTGGACCACACCCTGTCGATGCTGGTGTTCATCGGCTTTTTGGTGGAGTTCCTGCTCGTGAAGGCCTGCGGCACCTCCACCTTCTTCGCCCTCGCCCTGATGTCCCTGCTGGACGTGATCGCGGGCTTCACCGTCTCCATCGTCGCGGCGCGGCGCGACTTCGCGGTGGGGCAGCATTTGGACTGACATTACTGTCATTTCAAGGCTGTCCGATTTTTTTACAGGCGTGCATCGGGCGGTCGGGCAGGCTTTGTGACGCGAGTCCTGCAGTTTTGTGAAACGGTTTTGGGTTTACCACGCTTTGTGATCCCGTCAGTCCCCGATCTCTGCAGAAGATCGTTCCTTATTGCGTCCATTTATTTTACACATTAACAAAAATAATGCAGATATTAGTCTGAAAATTTCCGAGGAGCCGGCAACAACTACAGTAAAATCAGTTAGTTGCAATAACTCCGAGGGCTTCGACAAAAATTGGCATCGATAATGCATACGACATAAAGTGGCGCCTGTCCGGCAGGGAATAAGGAATAAGGATAATCAACACAGGCGCCAGGCCATCGATGGCTGAAAGTCCGTAACTGGACCAAGGGCGATGGCCGGCCGTGGGGCCGGGCATCGACAAATGTCAACTTGAATCAAAGTGAGGATTAGGAATGAAAAAGGCAATCCTGGGTACTGCCGTCGCGGCAGCTCTGGGCCTGGCATCCGTCGCAGCCAGCGCCGCTCCCATCAGTTCGCTGACCGTCACCTTCGGTGACTTCAACATGAACACCCCGGTGGTGACCGACGGGGTCAACGAGTGGTCCGGCACTCTGCCGATGGGCACGAGCGGTCTGCTGATCGACAACGCCTTCAACTTCAACAATCTGTTCGGCTTCGTGGACATCCTGGCGCTGAACAGCGGCCTCTCTGGTGACGACGCCACCGGCCTGGATCTGTCCAACTTCGCCGTGGACTACAATGGCACCGTCATTGGTCAGGCGCCGGACGCCGGCACCCTGGTAGAGAACTTCGATCCGGTCGCCGGTACCTTCAGCGCCGACTGGCAGGCCTTGATCGTGGGCGGTCCCTTCAATGGCAATACCGGCTATTGGCACATGGAAGGCACCTACAGCACCGTGCCCATTCCGGCTGCAGCCTGGCTGCTGGGCTCCGGCCTGCTGGGTCTGGTCACGTTCGGTCGTCGTAAGGCGGCCGCCTGACCGGCGTTTCGGCAAGGGATGGCGGCGTCCACTGGACGTCGCGTCGATCGCTGTCGAACTGTGGGCCCGCGCACATCGTGCGCGGGCCTTTTGACATCTGGAGCGGGTCAGAGGTTATCATCTGGCCAATCCGAAACCGCCGTTCCGGCCGGTTGCCTTAGGATGACACAACTTCAACAAGAAGGAGGAAGGGCAGAATGCAGACGATCACTGCCAAGAAAGGGATGAGATACCTGATAGCCGGCATCGGGCTGCTGGCCAGCTCGGCGGCATTGCCGTTCACCATCGACTTCGACTTCAGCTACGACAGCAACGGATTTTTCTCCGACCCCACGCGCAGGGCGGTGCTGAGCGCGGCGGGGGGCTATTTCGAGTCCATCATCCAGGACGACCTGGCGGCCATCACCTCCGGCGGCGGCAATCAGTTCGACGTCAACTTTCAGAGTCCGGGAGACGGCAGCTCCGTGACGCTCACCGGCTACAGCGTGGCGGCGGACACCATCAAGGTGTTCGTCGGCGGGCGTTCCCTGGGTGGCAGTACCCTTGGCTTCGGTGGTCCGGGCGGCTACAACGTGAGCGGCACCACCGCCTTCATCGACTTGGTAGAGCGACGGGGTGAGACGGAACAGACGCTGGGGGCCAATGCCACCGACTTTGCTCCCTGGGGTGGTTCCATCACTTTCGACAGCGACAGCGCCTGGTATTTCGACACCGACATCTCCACCACCGAGTCCTTCTCTGGCAACGACTTCTACTCGGTGGCGCTGCATGAGCTGGGCCATGTGCTGGGCATCGGGACCGCCGATTCCTGGTACCACTGGATCGACGGGAACGGAGATTTCGCCGGCCCCGTCAGCCAGGCCCTGTTCATCCGACCGGTGCCGTTGACGGCTACTGGCAGTCATTGGGCGGATGGCGTGACGGGCACGGTGGATGGCAATTCTCAGGAGGCTGCCATGACGCCGGCCATCCTCCAGGGAACGCGCAAGGTGTTTACCGACCTGGACAATGCCGGCCTGGCCGACGTGGGCTGGGAGGTGTCGGCGGTGCCTCTGCCGGCGGCCGTCTGGCTGTTCGGTGCCGGTTTGCTGGGAATGGCCGGCTTTGCCCGGAAGTCTCGGGTCTGATTTCGATCTACCCAATGCTCCCGTCGGCGCCCGATCGTGGTGTCGGCGGGTTTTTCCTGGCTGCCGATCCGGTGGCAAGGGTGTGGATGCGCACCCGCTTCCTGCAATCGGAGTGATCCGCCCCAGGCGACGGAAAACCGTGTAAACTGCACGGCCAACGAGACGGCGCACACGACCTGAAGCGCCGCGGCGTCTGGGCCAGGGTGGCCCGTGGACTTGAGGATCGAGGATTCCATGGATTTCAAAGCGTTTGCGGCGGGCGTCCTTCTGTGGTTCGCCCTGTTCTCGGGGGGCGCGTCGGCGGCGGAGGCCCCCGACAAGGCCAGCTATCTCATCCAGCCGGGCGATCAGCTCCAGATCGATGTCTGGCACGAGGAGGAACTGCGGCGCGAGCTGGTGGTGCGCCCGGACGGTGGCATCTCCTTTCCCCTGGTGGGCGACCTGATCGTGCAGGGCATCACTCCGGTGCAGCTCACCGAGATCCTCACCCGCAAGTTGTCCCGCTACATCCCCGACCCGGTGGTGACGGTCACCGTGGCCCAGGCCAGCGGCAATCGCCTGTATGTCATCGGCGAGGTGGCGCGGCCCGGCGAATTTCCCATGAGCCGCCCGGTGACGGTGCTGCAGGCGCTGGCCATGGCCGGGGGGTTCACGCCCTACGCCAAGCGCAGCGATATCAAGGTGCTGCGCGGCCACGGCAGCCGGCAGACGGTCCTTCCCTTCGACTATTCGGCGGTCGCCTCCGGCGAGAATCTGCGGCAGAACATCGAGCTGAAGCCGGGCGACGTGGTGCTGGTGCCCTAGGGTGTGGCGATGTCGTCCCGGGAACATGCCCACCGGTATCGCCTGCTCCTGGCCCCGGCGGTCCTCGCGGGCGGCATGGCTCTCGCAGGCGAGCAGTGGTATCTGGAACCGGCCGGCAGCCTGCAGCTCCTGTATGACGACAACATCGGACTCTCGGTCAACGACCCGGTGTCCACCCCGGCACTGGTCGGCACCCTTCAGGCCAAGGGCGGGCGCCGCAGCCGGGTGTTGGATCTGGGACTGGAGGGCAAGGTGATCCGGCGCCAGTTCTTCGAGGACGAGAAGCGCAACACCACCGACCTGGCCCTCAAGGCCAGTCTGGTGCGCACCGGCCGTCTGGACCAATTGGGACTGGACATGACCATCGACCGCTATTCCACCCTCACCAGCGAGCTGACCACCTCCGGCCTGGTCAACGCCGGCAAGCGGCGGGTGCGCCGCCAGATCGACGGGAGCTGGCGCCACCTGTTCGCGCCGCGCTGGATCGCGGGGCTGAGCGCCGGCTGGCAGGACGTGCACTACCAGGACGCCGACCTCACCCCCCTGACCGACTACCGCTACACCACCGCGGGCCTGGACCTGGAATTCAGCTACGACCCGCGCACCCGGCTGCTGGGCCAGCTCACTTTCTCGCGCTATCGCAACGACAGCGGCTCGGTGGTCACCGACACCACCGGGGTGCTGGCGGGGGTGGCGCGCGACGTTTCGCCCACCTGGAACCTGCGCGCGCTGGCGGGGGCGCGGCGCTCCAAGAACCGGCTCCGCTCGATCTTCGGCACCAGCCGCACCACTGAAACCGGCTACCTGGTGGACCTGAGTTCCAGCTGGCGTTTTCCCGCCGCCGAACTGGTGCTGGGACTCAATCGCTCGCTCAGCCCCAGCGGGGGCGGTGATCTGCTGGACACCCAGCGCGTGACCGTCGAGTGGAGTCAGCGTCTGGACAAGCGCTGGCGCTGGGAGCTGAAAGGGGAAGGTTATCGCAATGAAGGAGGCAGCGCGACAGCCAACCGCACTTTCGTCAGGATCACCCCCAGCCTGCATTACCGGCTGGACCGCGAATGGACCGCTACGGCAGCCTACCGTTATCGGCGCCAGAAGTATGACAGCAGCGCCGAGGCCGCCAGCTCCAATGCCCTGCTCTTCACCTTTGCCTATCGGGGGCTGAGCAAGAAATGAATGATCGATACCATCTGGAACCCCGACCTATGGAAGAAGCCAACACCCTGGACCTGGTGCATTACCTGGACGTATTCCGGCGTCGCCGGCGCCAGTTCATCGTGCCAGCGCTGATCACTTTCATCCTGTTCGTGCTCCTGGCGCTGTTCCTTCCCCCCACCTACCGTTCCACCGCCACTATCCTGATCGAGCAGCAGGAGATTCCGCCGGATCTGGTCCGCTCCACGGTGACCAGCTATGCCGACCAGCGGATCCAGGTGATCAGCCAGCGGGTGATGACCACCGCCAACCTGAGCAAGATCATCGAGAAATATGACCTTTACCCAGAGGAGCGCGAGGTCTACACCCTGCCCACGGTGGTGGAGGAGATGCGCGAGGACATCGAACTGCAGATGATCAGCGCCGACGTGGTGGACCCGCGCAGCGGACGACCAACCACCGCGACCATCGCCTTCAAGCTTTCCTACGAGAGCGAGTCGCCGGAGAAGGCTCAGCAGGTGGCCAGCGAGCTGGCCTCCCTGTTCCTCAACGAAAACCTCAAGGACCGCCGCGAGACGGCCAAGGAAGCCTCGCGTTTCCTGGCCGAGGAATCCGCCAAGCTGTCGCGGCATATCAATGAGCTGGAGATGCGCCTGGCCGAGTTCAAGGAGGTCCACGGGGACAATCTGCCCGAGCTGCAGGCGGTCAACCGCGAGTTCCAGCATCGCGCCGAGGACCAGTTGGTGCGTGTCGATCAGGACCTCCGAGCCCTGAACGAACGGATCGGCAACCTCGAAGCCCAGTTGGCACGGCTGTCTCCTTACAGCGACTTCTATTCTTCCACCGGCAAACGGGTGCTTTCCCCAGCCGATCGGCTCAAGGAACTCGAGGCGCAATACGCCTCGATCGTGGCGAAATACAGCGAGAACCATCCTACACGTATCGCCCTGGAACGGGAGCTGGCTGCTCTGCGTCAGGAGGTCGGTGGTACCGACGTCGCTGAATTGGAACGCAGACTGACCGAACTCAAGGGCGAACTTGCCTCGCTGCGTAAGCGCTATTCGGCGGACCATCCCGACGTGAAAGCCAAGGAGCGCGCTATCGACGAGGTGAACAAACAGATCGCAGAAGCCAGGAAGGCGCCCACCAGGCCGAAGATCGTGGAGGAGGCGGACAACCCCGCCTATGTGCAGATCAAGACCAGCCTCGAATCGGCGCGGGCGGAGCGCAAATCGTTGCTCAAGACACGGGCCGAGATCGAGAAGCAGATTCAGAAGTACCAGAAGATGGCTGCCGAGGCCCCGGCGGTGGAGCGGGAATATCGTCAGATCACCCGCGAGTATGAAAACGCCCTGCTCAAGTTCAAGGAGATGAAGAACAAGCAGATCGAGGCCCAGCTCGCCGAGTCGCTGGAGAGCGAGAAGAAGGGCGAACGCTTCGTGCTGGTGGAGCCGCCGCTGCTGCCCGAGGAGCCGGAGAGCCCGAACCGGCTCGCCATCCTGTTCCTTGGCCTGGTGGCTTCTGCCGGAGCCGGTTTCGGCAACGTCGCACTGCGCGAGGCGTTCGATCACAGTATCCACGGCGCCCGGGACCTGATCCTGCTGACGGGTGAGCCGCCGCTGGCGATCATCCCACGGTTCGAGACGGACGCCGAGCGGCGGGCACGGATCGGCAAGCGGCTGCTGTCGTTCCTCGGCCTGGTGGCCCTGGCAGCGCTCGGGCTTGCAGCGATCCATTTTCTCTACCAACCGCTGGACGTGCTGTATTTCAAGATCATGAAGAAGGTGGCGCTGCTCTGATGCGAACGGCGCCTGCGGCGAGAGGCCCCAGCGAGCGACCGTGCCTGCGCCCACGGGCGCCGGGCCGATGGTAACCCACAGGAACACAGACTATGGACCGAACGACCACGACACCTGACGCCTTGCCGATACCCGGCAAGAAGCAGATCGTCTACACCCAGACGCGGGTGCTGCACACCGATCCACGTTACCTGAAGCGGCACCGGATCATTTCGGGGCCCAACGATCCGATCGAAGGTCCCTTCAAGGTGCTGCGCACTCAGGTCCGCCAACGTATGCGCGCCAACGGGTGGCAGACGCTGGCGATTACCAGCGCCCACGAGGGGGCGGGCAAGACCCTGACCTCTGTCAACCTGGCCATCACCCTGGCGCGGGATGTGAATCAGACGGTGCTGCTGGTCGATCTCGATCTGCGCCGTCCCAGCGTGGCAAGCTATTTCACCAAAGAGAAGCTGCCCGGGCTGAGCGAGTATCTGCTCAACGACATTCCGCTGAGCGACCTGCTGTTCAACCCCGAGGGTGTCGACGGTCTGGTGGTTCTGCCGGGTGACCGACCGATCATGCATTCCTCCGAGATGCTGTCTTCGCCCAGGATGGTGGCCTTGGCCGAGGAAGTGAAGCAGCGCTACCCCTCGCGGATCGTGCTCCTGGACATGCCGCCGGTCCTCGGTTGCGACGATGTGCTGGCCTTCTCCCCCTATTTCGACGCCGCCCTGCTGGTGGTGGAGGAGAACAGAACTACCCGGGAGGAGGTCGCCCAGTCGCTGGAGTTGCTAAAAGGGACCCGGCTGCTGGGCACGGTATTGAACAAATCGCACGAGGAAGTGCCTAATTACGGGTACCCGGTGGCGTCGTGAGGTTCGATGCCAAGGAAGATTTTGGTCGCGCCCCCTTTCTCGTTGGGCGTCGCTGCGCTCGACCCGTCCTTGGGGGAGAAACGGCGTGACCGATAGCGCTCCCTTTTCTCCCTGGGAGAAAGGATTGGGGTGAGGGGGAAAGAGCGCCATCACTGTCATAATGAGTGAACCATGAGTACGATTCGAGAAACCATCGATACGAGTCCCCGAGGTTGGGCAATACCCGCTGTCCTGATGACCCTGGCCTTCGGTCTGGCGCTGATAATGGCCTGGCCGGCCGTGGTGCTCATGGTAGAGAAGTGGGAACTCGAGGAGTACAGTTACGGCTACTTCGTGCCCTTTCTGGTCGCTTTTTTCATATGGCAGCGTAAAAACGACCTGGCGCGAGTGACTCTGCAGCCTTCCTGGTGGGGCGTTGCACTGACGTTGTTCGGGGTTTTGGTGGTGGCGGTCGGTTCTCTCGCCACTATCCCCACCCTGATGCAGTATGGCTTCGTAGTCACCCTGCATGGGGTCGCGTTGACTTTCCTGGGCTGGCAAGGGTACCGCATCGTAGCCGCACCCCTGGCGTTGCTGTTTCTGGCCATCCCTCTGCCGAACTTCTTCTACAACACCCTCTCGCTCAACTTAAAGCTGCTTTCGGCTCAGATCGGAGTCGCGGTCATCCGCCTGTTCGGGATCTCGGTGTTCCTCGATGGCAATGTCATCCAGCTCGCCGATATGAAGCTGGAGGTGGCCGAGGCCTGCAACGGCCTGCGTTATCTGTTTCCGCTGATGGCGGTCGCCTTCATCATGGCCTATGTCTACCGGGCACCCTTGTGGAAACGAGCGGTGCTGTTTCTCTCGAGCATACCCATCACGGTACTGATGAACAGCCTGCGGATCGGATTGATCGGGGTCTCGGTGGAATACTGGGGGCCGGAGATGGCAGAGGGTTTCCTCCACGATTTCGAGGGATGGGTAATGTTCATGGCCTCCCTCGGCGTGCTGTTGCTGGAGATGCTGGCGCTGAACGCCATCGGACGACAACGGGCGAGCCTGCGCGATACTTTTTACGTGGATTTGCCCGGGCCGCTTCCGCCGGGCACGCAACTGCGCCTGCCCGGTGCCGGACCTGCGGTCCTGGCCTTGCTGGGCGTCATGCTTGCCGGGGCGGTGATCGGGCAGAGCACCTTCGATCGAAACGAGGCCATTCCGCAGCGGACGCTCACCTTCGCCGAGTTCCCCTCGCGCCTGGGGGAATGGCGCGGCCGGGTGCAGCGGATGCAATCCATCCTGGTCGACAAGCTCAATTTCGATGATTACATCCTCGCCGATTACGCGAGCGCCACCGGCGAGCAGGTCAACCTCTATGTGGCCTACTATGAATCCCAACGTGCCGGCTCCTCGATCCACTCGCCGAGCAGCTGCCTGCCGGGTGGTGGCTGGAAGATGCAGGACTTCCGTCAGGTGACGGTCGATGACATCCGTATCAATGGCCGTCCCTTGCGGGTGAACCGCTCCATCATCAAGAAAGGCGACTCGAAGCAACTGGTCTATTACTGGTTCCAGGGGCGGGGGCGGGTGCTCACCAACGAATACGTGGTCAAGCTCTATCTGCTGACCGATGGGATCACCATGAACCGCAGCGATGGTGCCCTGGTTCGGCTGGTAATGCCGATACCCCCGGGAAAGGCGACAGCGGAGGTGGAACCGCGGCTGGTGGAGTTCGCCCGCCTGCTGGCACCCCAGCTCGAGCGTTTCATCCCCAACTGAGTCTCATGGCACGGATAGACGCAAAGGAAGTCCTGAAGTATTCCACTTGCTGCCTCCCCTGCTCGTGGGGGAGGCTGAGGGAGTCGAATTTATGGTTTTTCTCCCTCCTGTCCTTCCTCTGCCGGCGGGGAGAGGGATTGATCACGGGCACCCCTTGGCACCCGTATGGGTCATGCCGCCACCCGGCGATGTCCTTTGGTGGGTTTCGTTTCACTCGACCCACCCTACACACTGGCCCGTCTTACGAATCGACACTTCGACCAATTGGAACAGCAGATGAGATTTCACCGACCTGAACGATCCTTCTTGTCCCTTGTCCTGATGGCGGTCCTGCTGCTCTCCGGTTGTGGCGGCGAGGAGTCCCGCGACGCCTATTTCCAGAAGGCCCAGACCCTGTTCGAACAGGGGGACTACAAGCGCGCCGGCCTGGAGGTGAAGAACGCACTTCAAATCGATGAGAAGTTCGCCAAGGGCTGGTACCTCCTTGGCCAGATCGAGGAGAAGAGGGGGGATATCCGCAAGGCCTATGGAGACTATTCCAGGGCCCTGGAACTGGATCCCGGTATGGTGGATGCCCATGTCAAGAAAGCCTTGGTCTTGATCGGCGCCCGGATGAACGACGAGGCGGCCAAGGAACTCGACGCCGCCCTGTCGAAGGCCCCGGACAACGCCGATGCCCTGGCGGCTCGTGGCCTGTTGGAGTGGCAGGCAGGCAAGCGGGAGGCAGCCGAGAAAGACGCCCGAAGCGCTCTGGAGAAGGATCCCGGCAACGCCGGGGCCGGGAGCCTGTTGGCCACCATTCAGCTCGCCCGCAAGGACTACGTGGGCGCCAGGCAGACCCTCGAGCGGGTGATAGAGACTAATCCCGGCGACTCGGGCCTGCATGTGCTGCTTGCTCGCGTTTATCAGGCCGAAGGGAACGATGAAGGGGTGATCCGCGAACTACAAGGCCTGATCGACCGTTACCCGGAACAGAAGGGCTACCGGATTTCCTTGGCTCGCTTTTACGCCGCGCGCAAGCGTTTCGACGATGCCGAGCGCGTACTGCGGGACATGATGAAGGTCTTTCCGGACGATCCGGAACCTCCGCAGCTATTGGTCGGCTTTCTGACTCGGACCCGGGGCGCGGAGGCGGCCCGTGAGGCGCTGGACGGGCTGTTGGCCGAATCGCCCGATTCTTCCTCGCTGCGCTTCGTCAAGGCGGCTTTTCTGCAGTCGCAGAAGGACTGGAAAGGGGCCGAGCAGGTCTATCGTGAGGTCATCGAACGCAGCGGGGGCGAGGGGCCCGACGCCATCAAGGCGCGCAATCTTCTGGCGCGGCAGTTGCTCGCGCAGAAGCGCAACGATGAGGCGGCGGCGCTGATAGAGGAAGTGCTGGCCGAGTCCCCGCGCGAGCCCGATGCTCTGCAATTGCGGGCAGTGCTGGCCTTGCAGAAGAAGGATCCGGCCCGGGCAGTGGCGGACCTGCGCACCGTGCTCAAGGAATATCCGGACCGGGTGCCGGCTCTGCGGCTCCTGTCCCAGGCCCACATCCAGCAGAAGGAATTCGCGCTGGCCCAAGACGCGCTGGAGAAGGCCATCACCCTGGCTCCCAAGGATCCGGCCGCCTATCTGATGTTGGCGGAACTTCAGGCCCGCAATGGTGACTTGGACGGTGCCCAGAGCACCATCGAGAAGCTGCTCGAGGCGGTGCCCGACAATGCTGCAGCCCAGCTCGCTTTGGCCCAGATCAAGGCATCGGAAAAGGACTGGAAGGGTCTGGCCGAGCGGGGACGCAAGATCCAGAAGCGCAACCCCAAGCATCCCCTGGGCTTCTATCTCGAAGGCATCGCCTTGCAGCGCGAGGGCAGCCACAAGGAGGCGCTCGAGCGGCTGGAACAGGCGCTGAAGCGCCGACCGGGAGCGACCGACGTGTTGATCGCCATGGCGCGCAGTCACCTGGCGATGGGTGACAAGGCCAAGGCGGTGGCTCAGCTCGAGAAACTGCTCAAGGCCCACCCGGACCACCTGCTGGCCCTGAGCCTGCTGGCCGAGGTTCATTTGTCCGAAGGCGCGGCGGATAAAGCCGCCGCACTGCTCGAAAGGGCGGTGGCCGCCCATCCGACCTCGCCCCGGCCCTATCTGAGATTGGCGCAGATCCGCACCGCCCAAGGCGACAGTGCGGGCGCCCGAAAGATCATGGAGGCAGGCGTAAGGGCGACCGAACATAACCCCGCCCTCGTGATGGATCTGGCGACCCGGCTGGCGGCGGAGGGCGAGCGGGCGCGCGCCATCGGCCTGCTGGAGGATGTGATCAAGCGATATCCGAAGGCTGCCACCGGCCCGATCAACAATCTGGCCGTACTGCTCGCCGAAGATCCGTCCGGAAAGCCGGATCTGGACCGGGCGATGTCGCTGGCGAACCGGCTGAAGGATCTGGATGTGCCGTTCTACCAGGACACGGTCGGCTGGGTGCATTATCTGCGCGGCGAATATGCCGAGGCACTGCCCTACCTGGAGAAGGCGGTGAAGGGTCTCGGAAAATCGCCCGAACTGCGTTATCACCTGGGCATGACCTATCTCAAGCTCGGACGCGTCGAAGAGGCCCGCGAGCAGCTGGAACGGGCCGCCGAGGCCAAGGATGCCCGTTTCAAGGCGCGGGCGGAGCAGGCGCTGGCATCGCTCGGGAAACGGCCCTGACCTTCCTGCCTGGATGTCCGGAACTTTTACACCTGGGAGAAACCGTTCGGTAGGAAGAGGGCTGGCTGCTCATGGCCAAAAAGACAAGGTAAGGATAACCATTTGATTTGATGGAGGGTTGTCGCAGCAATACGATAGAGGCGCCTCAATCGGCGTAAAATATGCATAGGAACGAAAAGCGTCCGAATTCGGGGCGCCAGAAGAAATACGACAAGGCACGGAATTGCAGGAGGAGGAATAGGCATGAGGCCGTCACGGAGGTTGGTTTCCGTATTTGCGGGTTTGGCATTGCTGTTTTCCGCCGCTACGGAAGGTGCGGTGGTGCCTCTGGAGTTCACGGCTACCGGGCCAGGCGACGCCATGGACGATCTGGCATTTCTGGTGCTGAGTGTGCCCTCCCGGCAGCATATTCAGAGCAGCTTCCGGAACATCGCCGGGCCTCAGTTGAACATCGCCCAGACGGCACAGAACGGCGGTTTCACCAGCTACGCTTTCACATACAGCCCGTTCGATCTCGTCACCGACGTTTTCGCGGCGGGAAAATACACATTCGGCGCCTTCGCCCATTCGCTGGGAAATACCAGCGCCCCAGCGTCGCCCCCCATGACCATCTCGCGCGTGCCGGTGCCCGCGGCTGCCTGGCTGTTCGGATCGGCGATCCTGGGGTTCGCTGTCTTCACCGCTGCACGAAGATCCCGTTAGGCCTGGTAAGCGCCGGGCGGCTCGAGCGTAGCGAAACCCGCCAAAGGGCTTCCCTAAGATACCGTCGACACGCGCCGCCATATCCCATATTCCACGGCCAGCCCTCGACCCCCATCCATTTCAACCGTTGTCACGCCCAATGAACCGGACCATCACACCCCATGGCGGGATCCTGGTCGACCTATCGGTCGATCATCACCAGGCCGAACGACTCAAGCGCGCTTCCAAGGACTTCCCGTCCCTGACCCTCAGTCAGCGCCAGATGTGTGACTTGGAACTGCTGCTCAACGCTGGCTTGTCGCCCCTGACCGGCTTCATGGGGCGGATCGACTACGAATCTGTCCTCGAACGGATGCGGCTGGCCGACGGCACCCTATGGCCCATCCCGGTGGTGCTCGACATCCCGCGAGCCCTTGCCGAGAAACTCTCTCCGGGCGACCGTGTCGCCCTGCGCGACCAGGAAGGCTTCATGCCCGCGGTGCTAACGGTCTCTGAACTATGGGAGCCGGACCATGGAGCCGAGGCCGAGGCCGTCTATGGCACTACCTCCGAATCTCATCCGGGGGTGCGCTACCTCAAGCGCCAGGTGAACCCCGTCTATGTCAGCGGTGCCATCGAGGGCATCCAACGCCCCATCCACTACGACTTCGAATCCCTTTGGGACAGTCCCGAGGAACTGCGCCAGCTCTTCTCCAAGCTGGGATGGCGCAAGGTGGTCGGCTTTCAGACCAGCAAGCCCATGCATCGCATGCAGCGTGAACTGACGCTGCAGGTGGCCAAGGAAATCGGAGGACACATTCTGCTGCATCCCACCGTGGGCATGACCAAGCCCGGCGATCTGCAATACTACGCCCGGGTGCATTGTTACCAGGCCATCCGCAAGCATTTTCCGCACAACCTGGCGCTGCTCTCGTTATTGCCGCTGGCGATGCGCATGGCCGGCCCGCGCGAGGCCCTGTGGCACGGCATCGTCCATCAGAACTACGGCTGCAGCCACTTCATCGTCGGGCCGCACCACGCCTCGCCCCCGGTCAACGATAATGGGGACGGGCACTTCTACGGCGAATACGACGCCCAGGCGCTGGTGGAGCAGCACCGGGAGGATCTCGGCATCGAGATGGTCCCGCTCGAGGAACATGCCTGGGTGCCCGAGCGCCGGCGCTTTATGCCGATGAGCACCATCCGCGCCGAAGGCCTGGCATACGAGACTTTCACCGATGCCCAGCTCAAGGACGCTCTGCAGCACAATCGCGAGATCCCCGAGTGGTTCAGCTACCCGGAGGTCATCGACAACCTGCGTCAGGTCTGCCCGCCCCGCTCCCAGGTCGGCTTCACCCTGTTCTTCACCGGCCTCTCGGGCGCCGGCAAGTCCACTCTGGCCAAGATCATCTATGCCAAGCTGGTCGAGGCCGGCGGCCGGCCCGTCACCCTGCTCGACGGCGACATCGTGCGCCAACATCTTTCCAGCGAACTCGGTTTCTCCAAGGAGCACCGCGACCTCAATGTCAAGCGCATCGGCTTCGTCGCCAGCGAGATCACCAAGAACGGCGGCATCGCTATCTGCGCCCCCATTGCCCCCTACGCCGAGACGCGGCGCGTGGTGCGTGAGATGATCGAGGAACACGGCGACTTCATCGAGATCCATGTCGCCACCCCGCTGGAGGAATGCGAGGCCCGCGACCGCAAGGGGCTGTACGCCAAGGCGCGAAAGGGACTGATCCCCGAGTTCACCGGCATCTCCGACCCCTACGAGGTGCCCGAGGACCCGGAGCTAAGGGTGGACACCACCGGATTGTCCCCCATGGAGGCCGCCCAGGAGATCTACCTGTATCTGCTGCGGGAGGGGTATCTGGATGGGTGAGGGTGCCGCGAAGGCCGGGCGACGGGTGTTGCACGGAAACGATGGTGTAATTCCTCGTATTCTTACTTCCGTGAATTCTGCCAATGTTGACCAAAAAGACCTCTGAAAATCAGATCATCCTGCCCAAGTCCGTGGTCGAACGTTCCCCCACGCCACCTATTTTGAAGTGCTTTTGAAGTGCGGGCGGAAGACGACCGCATCGTGCTGGTGCCGATGCGCCCCGGGCGGGCCGAAGGGGTGAGAGCCAAACTCGAAAATTTGGGCATCAGGGAGCAGGACGTCGATGAAACCATCGAATGGGGTCGGCGCAAGTGACGATACGGGACGCCTTCAGCCCCTTCCAAAGCCCGATGATGAATAGCGGGTATGGTTGGCCGAGCGAGTGCAGTAGAGACGCTGGATGCCACCCTTACCCCTGGCGGAAGCGTGGACACTCTTCACCTCACCTAACTGTGGGATAGGAAGGGAAACCAGTATTCACCTCCCCCGCCCGCTGGGGACACAATCGATCCTTCCCGCCGCGTAAGGGGACTACAATTAAATCCCTCCTCCCGCTTGCGGGGGGAGGTTAGGAGGGGGGTAGAAAGGGAGTAGAAGGGGAGGCATAAGGAGACAACCCTCACTCCGGAATGCCAAGGATGACAAACCGGATTTTACAAACCATCCACCGTACATAGCCTTCAAGGGACAACCATGCGCCTCGCCCAGCCACAGATCGACAGCATTCGCCAGATGGTTCAGGAAGTGTTCGACTCCGGCACCGATGTGCCGCTGTTCGGGTCCCGCGTGGACGACAGCAAACGCGGTGGCGATATCGATCTGCTGATCCGCTCGGGTGAAGGATTCATCGCTGAATTGTTCCCCAGGAACATCCGGCTGCTCAGCAAGCTGGAACGGGCATTGGGGGAACGGAAGACCGACGTTGTCACCGAGCATCCCGAACACCGGCGCCCCCTCAAGCGCATGGCTAGGGAAACGAGGCAGAAACTGTGAGGCTGGTTATCTGTCCGTCGCCGAAGTTTTGCCCTGCCGACGGTGCGGTCCAAAGCACTTGCTGTGTTGGTCTCCACGGCATGGTGCCTTGGCTCGGCGAGTCTTTTTTACGAATGATAATCGTAGCGGTGAGCTATCATCTGCCATGCCGGCCCCATGGGCGTAGCCGCTTTATTACCGACAGTACATATCCGCCCACTTGTTTGCGCGTGACGGTATGAAGCGAATTATGTCCGCATTGGCCTGGGCGTCGGTGATACGGATCCTGGGCATTGTCGCTGCGTTCCTTATAAATGTGGCCATTGCTCGGCTCTTACCGGTGGAAGAAGTCGGGCAGTATTTCATTGCCTTTAGTGTAGTGATGTTCTTGGCTATTCTGATGCGTCTTGGCATCAAACAAACTACCTTGCGGCTTGTTTCTCGGGCGCGTAACGACGGTGATCCACGGCTATTGCAACAGACCATTGTGGCGGTTTTGCGCTTCGGGCTGTTGTCGACAGGTGTCGGTTCTCTTGTCCTTTCCGTTGGCGTTGCAGAATGGATATTTAGCGAGATATTTCATGCCGACGGATTGGCGCGCATTTCCTGCTGGGTTATCGCCTGGACAGCCCTCCTCTCGCTTTCCTCTCCTATAGGCGAATCTCTGCGCGCGATGCACCAGCATGCGTGGGGGGTGGGACTGGACATGTCAGCACAAAGCGTGGCGATGTTACTGTTTTTGTTTGCGTTGTCTATCTTTTATGATTCTCTGGACCTGGAGGTGGTTGTAAAGATCTGGTTCTTCGTCACGCTGTTAGTAAATTTAGCTGGCCTACTGAAGTTAAATAACCTGGTTGGATTAACGAGTTTTAATACTAGTTTTTCCCTAAGAGATGTCTATAGCAATGCGTGGCCTGTAGCAATTTTGAATGTTTCCACATTTTTTACGGCCAATAGCGCATTATGGGTGGTTGGCGCGTTATCGGGGCACGAATCTGCCGCCTTATTCGGTGTCGCGCTTAAATTCTACAATATTCTGGCGTTGCCCTTGTTGATACTGAATCTCGCGATCGAGCCATATATCGCAGATTACATACATAATGGGGATAAGTCTCATCTAGAGGGGTTGCTAAGGCTTTCTGCATCCTTGTCATTCCTGGCTACTTCAATATTATCGTTGATCCTTATTTTTGGAGGAAGACTGATTTTGCAGATGGGCTTTGGTGAGCCATACGTGGCGGCATACCCAGTGTTGATGTTCCTGGTATTGGGCAATGTCATCAATGTGCTAACGGGTTCGTGCTCGAGCGTCCTCATCCTGCAGGGCAAGCAAAGATTGCTTGCCTTGATAAATGCCTTCGCCGCGGCGGCGTCTATTGTATTATCGTTGGCTCTTGTTCCCAGTCTGTCTGGGGTAGGTGGGGCAATCTCTACCGCGGTTGCTGTTGCCATTGCCAATCTCGTTGCCTGGTGGTTTGTGCTTCGCGTGTATGGAGTCAATTCTGCGATGACAACTACACCATGGCGATACTATCGGATACTGAAAGAGGCGGAATCTTCTCATGGTAACAAAATGGCGGGTTGAGCATATTGTAATATTGATATTCTTCGCATCCCTGGCTCTGGCTGTAACGGGCCTGTCATATGTAAGGTACGCCATTTATCTGATGCCGCTGTTTTCTCTCATCCTTTGGCTGATGTCTGGTGCGCCTCGCCTATGTTTTTCGAGAGAAAATCTCCCGTTCGTTTTTCTTTGCGCGCTTTCCCTGTTGAGCATTACGGAATGGGATATTAATATACTGAAGAAAATATACTTTATATATGTTTTCACTGTGCCATTTATTCTTTTCGATTTCTCAAGAATAAGGGTCGACTATCGATGGGTTTCCCTTTACTTGATCCTCCTGGGTATCGTCAATGGTGTCATGCGGAATAGATACGGCCTTGGCGGAGAATTTTCCATAGCGGAGTCCAGGTCATTTCTGGAATCGACATTTGCGTTTCCCCTTGCCATGGTGTCCCTTTATCTCTTGCTTTCCAGGCGGTATTTCTGGTCGATCGTTTCGTTTATATTTTCTGTATTGTTTTTAAAGCGGGTGGCCATTCTCGCCTTTGTTGTTGGGCTGCTCATATCTCTTCTCCCACGGAGAATAAAGGCCATAATACTTTCTCCATCCTTGTTGACCTTGATCGTGTCAGGGGTGGTCTTTCTTTCCATTCTGTTTGCGCAAGGGTATTTCGATAATTATATATTTCAGTATTTCGACAGGTCTCCCAACGATCTAAGCAAGGGAAGGCAGATCCTATGGGAATCTGCACTGAGAGCGACGAAATTCGATTACGGGGATTTCCTGTTCTGGGGTGTCGGTGTTGGTAAGGTGGTAACCGATCTGCAATTTGCGTTACATGTCGACAGGGTTCTTTTGCACAATGACTTGCTCTCCCTGGTTCTGGAGGTTGGGATTATTCCATTTATAGTTTTCACCTACCTGTTGTTCAACATAAGATCTCATCTCGGTCGCCTGTTTGCTGTCTTTCTTGCAATCCTGTTCGCTACCGACAACGTTATGATTTACCAGCATGTCATGTTCGTCTATTTGCTTATCCAGTCGGACATTCGTCGTAGATCTAAAGAGGACCTTGTACGAAGTGCGATGGGCAAGGAAAGAGTGGAAAAGTTGACGGGTTTCGCAGAGCATGGGGTAACGGGATGAGGGTTCTGGTCGTTCATAACAAGTACCAGCAGCGAGGCGGCGAAGACGCTGTTGTCGACGCCGAAGTGGATTTGTTGTCAAGGAAGGGCCATGATGTAGAGCTGTTATCAGTCTCTAATGACCGGATCGCAGGGTTCATCCCGACCATAAAGGCCGCGCTCGGTACTGTATATTCCCCTTATGGGGTCGGGCTGGTCAGCGAGGCGATTGCAAAGTTTTCGCCCGATATAATGCATGTCCACAACTATTTTCCCAGGCTTTCGCCATATATATTTGCGCGAGCACACAGGCTGGGTGTGCCCACGGTACATACCTTGCATAACTACCGACTGATCTGTCCTTCTGCCGATTTCTTGGTCGAAGGGAAGGTGGATGAATCGAGCATCCATCGTAGCGCCTTTCGAATGATCCAGAAGCGGGTGTATAGAAACAGTATCTTGGGAACGGCATCGGTGGCGGCAATGGTGGAATACCACAAGAAAAGAGGAACATGGATGAGCGATGTGGATGCGTTTATAACGCTCACGAATTTTGCGAAGCGAAAGTTCATCGAAGCTGGATTGCCCGAAATACTGTTGCATGTAAAGCCGAACTTCATCATGGAAGACAGGATAAGGAGGTTCGGCAACCGGGCAAGGCAATCTGCAAGGGAGGGGGCAATCTTTGTCGGGCGCCTGTCGCCCGAAAAGGGGATCGATACCCTGCTTTCGGCATGGCACGGCATAGATTATGAGCTGAGGATCA
>Ga0256832_1000924_pt1 | contig 19586 bp, 20 predicted proteins | sample 134614metaG_FD_190534 | JGI IMG/M metagenome (GOLD analysis project Ga0256832, IMG submission 190534) | Hydrothermal vent microbial communities from Lau Basin, Pacific Ocean - 134-614 | ecosystem: Environmental > Aquatic > Marine > Hydrothermal vents | place: Pacific Ocean: Lau Basin | collected...
AATGCCTCTTTGGTGGATACTTTACCGGTGGCTAAAGGGCGATCTTTGGTGCGCGCTACCTTGCCGTCAAAATCCCGATCAGCATAATCATTGATGACGCAGCCAGCGGAGCGCATGAGTATTACACCTGATACAAAAATCAGCAGAACCTTAAAATCAGGAAATCCCTGTGCAGCAATCCATAATGCCCAAAGGGTTGGCCACAGTAGTAGATAAATCCCAATAGGCCTGTCCAGGCGCATAAGCTGTGCGTAGAGCTTTAGTTTCTCAAGCATGGTTATGCTTTGATTTTCAGGCGTTCAACGGGCTGGTCGCCGAGCAGATGGGAGTCGATGATTTCATCAATATCGTCTTTATCCACCCAAGTGTACCAGGTCGCTTCGGGGTAAACGACGACTACCGGGCCATGCTCGCAGCGGTTTAAGCAGCCCGCTGTATTAATTCGCACCTTGCCAGAGCGTACCAGCCCTTCCTCTTTGCAGCGCTTTTTGGCATAGTCGCGCATGGCTTTGGAATGATACTGCTCGCAACATTGCGAACCATCTTCGCGCTGGTTGGTGCAAAAAAAGACGTGGTATTTATAATACGATTTTTTTTCGGACACGTTGGCAGGACTCTTTAAATAATAAGGAACAAGGATTATGACTGACCCCATCAGAATTGACAATATCAGTGCTTTTTTTGAGCTCAGCCAATATGAATATCGGGTGTTTGATATGAGTCGCACGGTGCGCCCGCTTGCAAACGATACCTTCAAGCAGATAGAAAACCAGCAAGCACTCTACCCTACTCCCTTTCAGCAATACGCTTGGCTGGGGATTATTTTCTGGCATCCCGAGACGATTGACGAGCCTGCTATCTGGTTTCTGAAGTTTCCTATTGATGAAATGGGCTTTTTAAAACTGGAAGCCCGAGACAGTTTTATTCAGGAAATGCTGGAACAGGTGGGGGAAAAAATCAAGGCTGAAGCTGACGACAAGACACCTGAAGCTGCGAGCAAAGCAGAAACAAAGCATGAAAGCCAGTTTGCCTTTAAGCCTTCGCAGGACAAAATGGCGATCTTCAATGCGCTGGCTACACGGGAACTGGGCAGCTCCCCGTCAAAGTTCTACCAGCACGCGCATGAGTACCTGAGCGGCAAGCTGGGCTATGATCAATGGTCTTTTCTTGGCTTTCAGGGTCTGGCAGATGTGGTCGCCAACCTGGATAAAGATGACAATGAAAAGAACGCTGCCAGTGCAATCCCTCAAATGCCTGAACAGCCTCTTATGTTGTTTAGCCAATTGCTGGAACATGTACAGCCAGAGGCTGCTCTGACTCAGGCATTACTGAAACGCCTGGTTGAAGAGCTTGCAGAGCCAGCACCTACTGTGCCGCTGCTAACTGCCCTGGCGCGTGGATTATCCAATAGTGATGAACGCGACAACTGTACCCGGCTTTTGCTAGATAGCTCCCTGGGTACTGATATAGAAATACTGGCGTTGATTGCCAGCCGCTCCTGGCAGAGCTTGCAGGATAACTCCCTGTTAATGAAATTTCTGGAGGCTCTGGCGCAGCAGCCACAGCAAAGCTTTGATGTAATTTTAATGGAATTACTACCGATACCTGATATGCGAAACAGTATTTTGGAGGGTATGAGAAACCCGCAGCGTTCAGAGGCATTATCCAGACGTATTGGTGGCTTTATGAGGCGCTTTCAGGATGCACAGGAGCACTAACAATCTGACGGCCTAAAGAGACTGTGCAAGTATTCATTCGCAGGGTGCGTCGGCAGCACCCTGCAATTGCAGCACTAGAAGAAGCACTAGAAGAGTAGATGTAACCTCTGTGGCGCGACTGAAGTCGCGCATCCTTTCGTGTTCCTTTATAGAATCACGTCAGCAGCTAAAACTTGTCCTAAAACTTGTCCTAAAACTTGTCCTAAACCTTGTCCACATTGGTTTCCAGCATTGGCTCCAGCTGTTTTGCGTTTTCAATCCACCCGCTGATTTCTTCACGCGTGGGTACGTGCGTGGTTTTGCCGACATGACGATGAATCACCTCGATACTTTCTGCCAGTTTATCCAGTTTCGAACGCACCAGTGATTGCACGGTTGCGACTCCAGATAATTCCAGTAACTCACCATCGACTGCATCGACACCTTTTACTCTCAGTAAATCGGCGACACTTGCCCATGAGCGTACTACCCAGCTTTCTTTACCCAGGCTTTTTGCCAGTAATGAGATTTTTTCCTTGTTGGATGCCTTGTTGAGCAAGTCAGTGGTGGTTTTTACACCCAGTTTGCGCAGACGCTTAGTATCTTCTTTTGAGATGGCTTCAATCACATCAACCGGGTATTCTGCCTGGTCTGTATCTATCAGTTTATCCATGATGCCAGCTGCGGCAGCTCCTATTCCTGCGCCAGTAAGTACTGATGCAGCACTGTTCTGGGATGTACCCTCGTTGGCCTCTCTTCTGGCAATATCCAGCTGTGCTTCTGCTTCAGCCAGATTGTTTGTGGTTTCGGTAAGATGGATGTGAGCTTCATCAAGCTGAGCCTGTAACTCATTGATTTTTTCTTCATATTCTTGCAACTGCCTTTTTGCCAGTTCTCCTCCAGCTTCCAGCTCCGCGATACGCTGTGCAAACACCTGCTGCTCTTCTTCTACCTTTGCATTTAAAGAAGTGTTCTCTTCTTCCAGAATCTGAGCTTTGCGGGTGAGTTCTTCTTCCTGCTTTCTGGAGCTGTCTACTTTGAATTTCATGCCTTTTTGCAATGCTGCCAGCTCGTTTTCCAGTGATTGCTTTTCTCTGATAAAGCGCTCTTCCATTTCCTCTCTTTCTTCAGCGATATCAGTGAGGTTTTTGACTTCTCCTGCATAGTAATCACGCTCATTTTCAGCACGCGCCAGTTGCGTTTGCCATTTCTCTTCGAGTCGTTTTATTTTGCGTTTGCCGCCACTGAGCAGCCATCCCGCAATCCCTGATACCAGGGCTGTTAAAAGCAGACATATCCATATTTGTGACAGTAAGTAACTCATTGTTTCAATCTCTCTACTGTTAATTCAATGCGACGGTTCCTTGCACGTCCTCTTGATGTTTTATTACTCGCCACCGGCTTGCTTGAACCATGACCTATTGCAACAAGATTTTTTTCAGCTATTCCTTTTTTTATCAGATAGTTTGCTACCGCCCGAGCGCGCTTTTTACTGAGTTGCCTATTATTACTGTTGCGACCTGTTGAATCAGTATGACCGTGTATTTTGATTCTCATACCGGGGCACTGTTTGGCAACACGCGCCAGTTTATTCAGTGTTTTATAGCTGGATTTCTTGATAACCGCGCTGCCAGAATTAAAATGAATCTTGCTACGTCTAAGTATCTTGTTGAGCTTTCGCTGACAGCTCTTGCTGCTTAATGCAGCTACAGGTTTAGCTGAACCAGAGGAGTCTGCCGCTGTAAGATCCAGATTTAAGGTATAACCGCTGGGTGTTTGTGATTTCAGTTGTTTGCTAATCTCTGCAAGCATCATTTTAGAGGGACTCATTCCCTTGATATCAATCTGCTGGTCAACAAGCATTGCTCTGCCAGATTGCAAACCACTCATTTTGTCCAGCATCAGCAATGCTGCATCGGGCATACCTTTTGCAACCGGAATATCTAGTTCCAGAATTCTGTCAGTTACATTTTCTTTCCCATAACGGGTGGTTGCTGCCTGATGCAACGTGTTATGAGATTTACTATCCAGAATTCCATCGAGAGTTACCTTGCCATTATCAGCAAGTGATATTCCAAGTGAGTATTTTTTGGCAGGTGTCGTAGCCACTGCTGAGTCATCACCGGCGATTTTCAGATTGTTGCTGATAAAGTTATAGCCGTTTACCTGAACCGCTTGTTCTGCAAGTTGCTTTGTCGCCGCGTTGTCAACTGTGCCAGTTAAATTGATATCTCTGCCATCAACAGCAACTTCAACCCCGGTAATACCCTTCTCGGTCAACGCTGCTTTTGCTCTGCTGGCTATATCTTCCTGGATAGCGGGGACATGTGTTTTATACACACAAAAATAGGCGATGGCAGCTATAGCGAGTAGTGCCAATAACAGAATAAATAAGTTCCTCATAGGATAAATCCTGATTCTATTAGGAGCTAGCATTCAGGTAATTAACAGGTATGGGGGGGCACCTGAATGTTAACCAGTTAGTCCTGGGATTGACGCAGCCTGTTAATAATACTGGCTGAAAATCACCCAAAAAATCCATTTGCTAACTAGCATAGTACAATTAAATTATTTTTTCACGCATTTTCAGCTACTAGAGCGATATATCACAGAAATCACATTAATTATGCTTATTCATTATTCAGGCACAAGAGGAAAAAATTGTCCTACCGGAATGAACTTATCTTTATTCGCCAAGCTGTTCGGGTGAAATGGCAGGGTTTAGTACACTATCTGCCCAATCGGGATCAACCTGCTTTCCATTTGCATCAAACAGGGGAAAATCTGAATCATTCCAGCCCTTTACTCCTGTTTTCATGGATTTGACCTGCTGGTATCCCATTTCCTGCATGGTTTTGGCTGCTAATACGCTACGGTTACCAGACCGGCAGATGACAATGACTGGACGTGTACGGGCAGTTACAAGCTCGGGGATGGTTTCTGCATAGCCCCAGTCACAGCAGGCTTCCAGAATACCTCTTGGCGCCAGGATGGATGATTTTATATGCAGTGCATCAAATTCATCCTGTTCCCGGATATCAAGCAGTAAAACGGATTCATCAGATTCAGTGAGCTCTTCAACATCCCAGGGGAAAAGCTCTTCAATTTCAGGTAGTGTATCTGCAATCAGGTCTTTGAATGTTTTGGACATATAGGCTGTTTGTTGAGAGTTATTGGGAATTTAATACGTGTTATCTATTTCTTGATGAGGCTTTTAAGCCATGTTCAACCGCCATGACCGCAGCAGTAATGCGTGAGTTTATTTTCAGCTTTCTGAGTATGGCTTTGACGTGTAATTTGACGGTGCCGTCCGAAATACCCAGGTTGCGGGCAATCACCTTGTTTGTCTGCCCTTCGGCGAGTAAACCTAATATCTCATATTCACGTGGTGTGAGTTCAGAGAAGGGGTCATCTTCTTCGATGGACTCTAGCGTATCGCCTTGCACAACTTTTGCCAGCACGTGGGACAGGTCGCCTGCAACAATGGTCTTGCCTGATATAATATCGCGAAGTGCGGCGACCAGATCATCGGGCTCCATATCTTTAAGCAAATAACCCTGGGCTCCGTTTCTGAGGGACTCAATCAGGTCTCTTTCTACTGCGCTGGTGGTCAGCATAACAACACGCTGTTTGGGGTGCTGCTTCTTGATTTGTTTAAGTACGGCATGACCATCCATTTCTGGCATGCGCATATCCAGCAGGACAATATCCGGGCTCAGCTCTTTAACTAACGGAAGCCCTTCTTCGCCACTCCCCACTGCTGCCACCACATCAATGCCACGTCGCTTTAGCAGATCTTCTAGACCTGCACGAAAAAGAGTGTGATCATCAATTAACAGGATTCGGGCATTCATAAAACTACCATTGGTTATTTTTCTGGAGGGGCTGTGAAACTCAGTTGCACAAGTGTACCCTCTCCTTCTTCACTTTCAAACTGTATCTCGCCATTAATTCGACTTGCACGTTCCTGCATGATTGTTAAGCCAATATGCTCACCTGTATGCTCATTTTCAACAACCGATGAGTCATCAATACCTACGCCATCATCTTCGACAAGAATCCGGCAATCCCCTTCATCAGAACTATACATAAGAATCCGTACTGTTTCAGCTTTGCTATGTTTGCGAACATTTGCCAGTGCCTCCTGGACAATACGCACAGCTTCGATTTCTATGTCTCTTGCTATATCACCCATGTGCCAGTTCTGATAGAAAAAGACATCCAGTCCGGTGTCCACCTGAAAACGCTTTGCCAATCGTTCAATGGAGCGTACCAGACCTTTGCCATCAATGGGTGCGCGGAAATCTGTAATGAGGCTGCGCAACTCGGTATTGGCATCATCAATAATGGCTTCCAGTCCTTCCAGTTCACCCCAGATCACCTCTTCATCCGCTGTATTCAGGGAATCATCAAGCAGGCGCACTTTATAACGCATGCTGGCGAGTGTTTGAGCTAGTGAGTCATGCAACTCATGCGCCATTCTCGTGCGTTCCTCCATAATGGAGAGCAAACGGGATTCATCATCGGTATTCGCTTTTTCAATCGCCATACCAAGGTGTTGACCTAGGCTTAGTAAAAGTTCATGTTCATCATCTATTTTTGGGTGATCTTCCTTGCTTACAGAGATATTGTAGACACCCAGCATTTTTTCACGGTATTGAATCGGAATCACTATTTCTTCGGTTTCTGGATCAGGCTTACCAACTGTCACACAAGTATCAATTGAACCATTTTTGTCGAGTAGTTTGACTGTGACCGATTTTGCATTCACAACATCTTTCAGGGTATGCATGAAACGATCCAGTAACCCCTGTAAGCTATGCGATCTGTTGATACAGGAAGCAACATCATACAATACGCTTAGATAATGCTGTTTTTGCTGAATATATTGCTCCTGCTCAAGCAGACGACGCTCCAGTTTTCCGGCAATCTGCTGATAATCTATTGAGATGCTATTGAGGTGATTACGTAAATGGTATGATGGGCAGAAGGTATTTCTTACCGGCATTCTGTGTGATAAATGCCCGCTGCGCAAAGATTCTACCCAGTAAGTAAGGTCACTACCAAAGCGGGAGAACTCACGCCAGACCCAGTATATCAATATCAGACTTCCCAGACCTGAGACAACCCATAGTGCTGTCATAACCGCTGGCACCCAGTCAGGTTTGTCAACACGAGCTTCTACCCAGAAATAGGTTGCTCCGATAATGATGAAAAGTGAGAACAGAAACAGCATAACCACTTTGATCTGCCAGGGAAAAAGAATAGCCGGAACAGATTTGAGTGAACCTTGTTTATTGTTATCCGACAGCGATGCCGATTGAACAGGTGAAACCTCTTCATGGGTATACGCTTTAACAAGGGGAATGCTTTGTTCTGAGGACATGTGTTAACTGCCTGGTGCTTTATAATTTGGGTCGTTGGGATTGATGAAAATAAATTCCATCTTTCCATCAATTTCTACAAAATCAAGCGTCATACCATCAACCAGTGGTTCGCTTGCTTCATCAACGATAATATTAACACCGTCGATCTCTACTTTGGTATCACTCGCATCAATATTGTCATCAAAGCCCATCAGATAATGAAAAGCCCCGCTGGATTGTACTTTTATGGCAATTCTAAGTGGCAGATCAGGTGTATTGGTTTCTGCTCGTGATTTGGCAATTTGCTCTTTTGCAGTGTCAGTCACTGTAAGTTTCATAGTTATTCCTGTTGCTGTTTTATCTTGTGAATAAAGTCGATAAAGCGTTTTGTCCAGTGATATTTGCTGGTGTCACGCATATGTGAATATGAGGCTAGAAGATTTTTATACAACCAGCCATCATGTTGACCGTCTATCCCCGTGCCGCGCTCTACACCATAGACAAAAGTACCTTTCTGGGTCAATTTACCTTCTGCGTCCTGTAGCTTTGAATAATGGAATTCATGCGCCGAGATAGATGCTGATGGCTGGTTTCGGCTGTCAGCAGGCCAGGGCATCTCAGCACGTTCATACAAGCGTACATAGCCACGTCCCTGAGGCCGCTGATTCATCACGGCTTTGGCTGGTATCACACCAACCATTGGCCAGGTCTCGCCCTGCCAGTTGATCGATTCGGATAAATACATCAAACCGCCACACTCGGCATAGACTGGCATACCGTTTTCAATGGCATTATGAATAGCGTTGCGTAACCCTGTATTCTCGCTTAGTTGCTGCATCTGTGTTTCGGGGAAACCACCACCGATAAATAAGGCATCAATTTCGGGCAATGTCTGGTCTTGCAGCGTATCTATTGATATCAGAGTGGCTCCATGGGATCGCAACGAGTCAAGATCATCTGCATAGTAAAACCCAAAGGCGGCATCTCGGCAAATGCCTATTTTAACAGGTTGTGCTGCTGTAATTTTGGTTTTCTTATTCTTATTTATCTGATTTTCTGAGTGATACTCTGCAATTGGTGATCCCTGTTTTGCTATTTCCAGTAGCTTGTGCAAATCGACCTGTTGCTGAACTCTATCGGCAATCAGCGAAATACGTGTAAGTGCTTTATCTGCTTCGTTGTATGGCATTAGCCCCAAATGCCTTTCTGCCAGCAACATGTCTGAAGAGCGATGTACTGCACCTAAAACAGTCAGGTCAGTATAATGTTCTGCTATTTGTACAAGTTTGTTTTCGTGTCTGGAACCACCGACCTTATTAAAGATGACACCAGCAATATTGACGCCTGCATCGAATGCCTGATAACCCAGCAATAACGGGGCAATACCTCTGGTCATACCTTCCACATCCAGCACCAGAATAACTGGTGCACCAGTCAGCTTCGCCATCGCAGCATTACTGGTACTGCCATCAAGTTCAAGACCGTCATACAAGCCTTTATTGCCTTCAATGAGCACGATGTCCCGGTCGCTACTATTGCGATCGAGCAGTTGCAGAATCTCATCATGTGACATGGTATTAAAGTCGAGGTTATAGCAGGCATTTTGACTAGCAGCTGCCAGCCACAAAGGGTCGATATAATCCGGGCCTTTTTTTAGTGGTTGTACACGTTTTCCAAGTCTGGTTAGTGCTGCACAAAGACCCAACGATAATGTTGTTTTACCGGAAGATTTGTGTGCTGCCGAAATGTAGATTCGAGGTATAACCATAGAATAAATGCAGCTACTCAATAAAACGAAAAAGCCGGCAACAGCCGGCTTTAATAATACCTGTCAAGCGTAACTATTTTGCATGTGGGTCAACCACGCTGTCAGCTAGCGATGCTGGCATAAACCGTAAAACTTTAACGGCGACTGTAACCATAGCCAGAAAAAGCGCTACCCCGAATAATCCCAAAAGCAGCTCCCACATACTTGGTGAGTACGAGTTCACAACACCATCAAAATAGCTGCTGCTGACCTCAGAGTTAGGGAATAGGACAAGCGGATAAGCCTGACCGCCGATAACAATAACGTATAACAAAGCAAAGCCACCAAGTGCAGTTAGAACAGCAGCTGCCATAAGAGCTGTGCGGTTATTCTTCAGAAAACGGCAGAAGATCAAACCAACAGGTAACAGCGTACCTACCAGAATGTAACCAATCCAGAACAGGTTTGAATAAAAATTGCCACCACCCAGGATAAAGCCTTCAACGCCGTGATGCTCTGTGGCATACAGGTTTGTCAGGTGGCGAGTAACTTCTAACAACAGCACTCCAAGGATAAAAACAGCCAGTAAATATCTAAGTCTGTTTAGTACGGTATCCCCTACTTCACGCTGAGTCCACTTATATGCTGCCATTAATACAATAATGAATATGGCAAGACCTAATGAGAAGGACAACACAATGAATTCAGGAGCTAAAATAGCGGCATCAAAAGCCTGTCTTGCAACAAGAAACCCAAAAATCGAACCTGTACCAGTGGTCAGAATCAAACGCCAGGTAAAAGCACTAACACCTATAGGCTTGTAGAGTTTTTTGGCAATTTTTGAACGTGACATCATTGCCCACAGATATAAACCAACCAAAGCCAGAAAACCTGAGTACAGAATCATGTTCCAGGCAAAGATAGATTTGAAGTTTAAATGACCTTTTGCCATTTCAATGACGTGATCAGAACGCCCTAGGTCAAGCACCAGAATAGCCAGACCACCAACAAGCAGGGCTATCGCAATTAGCCCTGATAATCGCCCCAATGGTTGATATATCTTTTTGCCGAATACAGTACCAATAGAACCGACATTTAAAGCACCGGATGCGGCAACAATCAAAAAGATAGCAAAGATATGTGGCAAGCCCCATACAATCTGGTTATTCATGCCGGAGATATAGTGTCCATGATGCTCCATGGTAAAAAAAGCAACGATACCGCCTAACAGGAACAGACCAAAAAAGCCTAACAATCCATAATAGCCGATGCCATTATTTTCAACTTCGCTATAGATAACTTGTTTATTACTCATACTCAGATACCTTGATAACGTACACCAGTGTTTAAACCCAGATCAGCTCGTATCTGCTTGCCACCTTTGGCTTTCAGAGCCTGGCTAATCTCACTGTTTTCGTCGTTTAAATCACCAAATATAATGGCACCATTAGATGCTTCTACACATGCCGGGAGTTGTCCCTTATCAATCCGGTGTACGCACATGGTGCAGGACTCAACAGTGCCCTTACCCCTGGGTGAATGCGGCTTCTGATCGAATAATGCTTCATGTACCAGGCTACGCGCCTTATATGGACATGCCATCATGCAGTAACGACAGCCAATACAGATATGCTTATTCACCAGTACGACGCCATCTTTACGTCTGAACGATGCACCAGTTGGGCAAACGTCTGCACAAGGCGCAGTTTCACAGTGTTGACACATCACTGGCAGATCAAATTCATGACCAGTTAGCTTTTCTTTAACATGTACGGTGCGAACCCACTGTGCCTTTTGTTTGTCATTGGACTCTTCTTCATGCCCCCAGCCATGCTCCTGCTGACAGGCATCGACAACTGTCTGCCCGCCGTTAGGTAGGCGGTCAATGTCAATCAGCATACCCCAGCGATTTTTATTACTAATTTCATCACCGGGAGCTTTTGCACCAGCTTGTCTTAGTAGCAACCCGGGTGCAATAGTAATTGCCGTTGCAGTACCCGCAACACCCATCAAGAACTTGCGGCGGTATGCATCAATGTTATTAGTGTTATTCATGATCAGCACCTCCATTCAAGGCAGCATGTGTGCTATCTGAGGGAGCGGCACCTTCTGGATTATCAGAGTGACACTCAAAACAATCTAATGTAACCCCTACATAAGCATGACAGGTAGCACAGAAATGCTCGGGATTTAAATGGTGATCTGCTGTGAGATAATTGACAGGCTTGCCACTGGCATCACTAGCTGGTACATGGCAATTTATACAGCCCTTAAAACTGTGTTTTGAGGAACGGACGCCCTCATACATAGTTTCGTCACGCTCATGTAAAATAAATTCCATGTGATTCCTGCGCATCACATCCGTTGGTTCAACACAGTGTTCCGCCTTTGCTTTAGCGGTTTCAACACGCGGCTCAGGAGCTGTGTCTCCACAGCCTGTAAGCAGCGCCGTCAAACCGATTATTGCAGCCAGGGCAAGAACGTTGTGGACTTTGCCAAACATAGCAACTCCTATTTTAAATCCTTTGATCAACCAGTTAAGGCTTAACCACCGAGACCCATTTCGATATAACCCGTTGGACAAACGTCGGCACAGATATGACAACCCACACACCTGTCATATGCTGTTGCAACATAACGCCCTGTAGAAGCCTGCGCTGGTGGAACTTTATAAACTGCATCTTGAGGACAGTAAATAACACAGTTATCACACTCAAAACACATACCACAGCTCATGCACCGATCGGCTTCAGCTTTAGCCAAATCATCTGATAAACCAGCCATGCGCTCATGGAAGTGCCCCAATACTTCATCTGCACTTGGTACATCTTCAGTTCGTTTAATGCGATCAGCCTTTTCGAAGTGTCCCAGGAACAAATCTGTTGATGAAACGATTTCATGTTCAGAGCGATCATCAAAGTTATGTACTGCATAGTCCAGTGAGTCTGTGCCGCGCAAGTCATCAGTCTTGGCTTCATCATAAGGTTTAGGATTACGACCAATCATTTCGAGGTTTTCCAGCAGATCAAAGTGATGCTTATCTACCTTAGGGCGTTTACTAAACTTATGGCTGGTAAAATATTCGTTAATAGTCTCGGCAGCAATTGAAGCCTGACCTATTGCAGTAGTCAAAAGGTGTGGGCGAATAATATCACCCGCAGCGAAATGCTTCTCTTTTCCGGGAACTTGATAGAATTGGTCTGCATCAATGGCGTTACGCTCATTTCCTAAATCCTCAAGACCATCGAGATCACCAAACTGCCCAATAGCAGAAACGATAAGATCAGCCTCAATGACAGTCTCTTTGCCACCCTCTTTAGGTTTAGGCATATTGCCTTCCATGACAGCTTCAACAACTTTCAGACCGGTTGCACGACCATTCTCGTCAACAACAATCTCAGTTGGCATAACCTCAGTAAGGATGGTCACCCCCTCTTTCAAGGCATCTTGAACCTCATGCTCAGCAGCTGTCATTTGATCAAGCGGGAACAGTGAAGTCAAAGTAACTTCAGTGGGTAATTTGTTTTCTGGATTTGTCTCGTGTGTAGCTTTACCCGTAGCTGTATCTTCAGGATTCTCGCTATAACCTTCAATTGTACCAATGCGACGGGAGACTGACACAACGTCGATAGATGTATCACCACCACCTACACAAACTACTTTAGGAGCAGTATATTTCATGTCTCCTCGGTTGAAGGCCTCAAGAAACTCAACCGCAGTCACTGCATTAGGTACATCATTCCAGTTATCAACAAACAGTCCACGCCCTTTTTTACATCCTAGCGCCCATAGAATTGCGTCATACTCATTCTCTAGCTCTTCGACACTGACATCTTTACCAACTCGGGTATTCAAACGAACCTCAACACTATCCATGTTGGTAATACGTTCGATTTCAGAGTCCATCTTGTCACGTGGCACACGATACCCAGGAATACCATAACGAGCCATACCCCCCAGCTGAGGATGATCATCAAAAATAGTTGAAGCATGCCCCATCTTACGTAACTGGTAAGCAGCAGTTAAACCCGCAACACCACCCCCGATAATGGCAACCTTCTTACCAGATAGCGGTGCTGAGTCATCAAAAGAAAGCCCAAGCTCAATACCACTGTCGCCAATGTACTGTTCCACAGCGTTGATGCCAACAAAATCATCAACATCATTACGATTACAACTATCCTGACAAGGTGCTGGGCAAACACGCCCCATCATAGAAGGGAAAGGATTCGCTTCAGTAGAACGACGGAAGGCATATTCCTGCATCTGCTTTAATGCGATGGCTTCTTTTTCCTCTTTACTCAGGTCACCAGCAGGAGCTTCAAACCCTATTGGCTTTTCAATGCCACGGACGATTTGCAACCAGCCACGAATGTCTTCACCCGCAGGGCAACCGCCCTGACAAGGAGGTGTTTTCTGGATATAAGTAGGACACTTGTATGATGTATCTTCACGGAAGATTTTTTCAGCCATGCTGTCCCAAGTATGATCGCCGTCTTCAAAGCGGCGGAAAGTATACTCCATTGTCTTGTCGTCTGGTGATGTTGCCATGTTATTTCTCCTGTGGGTCCTTCGCTATGCGAATGTTTTACACAAAATTCTCTAAATTAAATACTTTATCGAAACTTTACTTCAAGCCAAACCGCTATCTCGCTACATTTGACTAGTCTTCTTCATCCTCATCAACTTGTCCTGTGAGGATAAGTGCATTACTTACTAACTGATGGACGCTCACAATCTGATCCATGGTAAACCCGTAGTAAGGAATGACTTTTGTGAACTGAGATTTACATATGGCACAGATTGCAGCCATATGTGTCACGCCCTTTTGATCTGTGACATGCTTAAGAGCCTCCATACGGGGTTGCGCACCTTTCACCCGAACTTCCATAAGGTCATCAGTCAGGATGCCACCGCCACCTCCACAGCAAAAGGTTGCATCCTTGATGGTATCAGCGGGCATATCGACATAGTTGTTACAGACAGCCTTGATCACATTCCTGGGTATATCAAATTGACCACCCTCAACACCACCCATGCCACTACCTCTGGCAATATTACAGGAGTCGTGGAATGTTAAAGTCATATCATCATTGCGCGACTTATCAATATTCAGCTTTCCAGCTTGTATTGCAGGCCAGGTAATCTCAAGAACATGCTGTGGAACAGGGTATTTTGGGTCAAGAAAATCAAAAGGCCCAGCTAACGTATTAAGGAAGCTATAAGCGACACGCCAGGCATGACCACACTCCCCAAAGACAATTCGCTTAACGCCCAAGTCTAGTGCAGCCTTTCGAATACGCTGTGAAATGCGGCGCATGTTCTCGTAGCTACCAATGAACATTCCAAAGTTAGCACCTTCAGATGCATACGAACTTAGTGTCCAGTCAAGCCCTAGTTCATGAAAAACCTTAGCGTACCCCATAAGCCCATCCACATGAGGTTCAGCAAAGAAGTCAGCAGAAGGTGTGATAAGTAAAATTTCAGCACCTTTTTTATCCAGAGGCAACTTTACCTGTACACCAGTATCATATTCGATATCTTCTTCAAGACCTTCCAGCGTGTCTGCCAATGCAGGCTCTGGCAAACCAAGATTATTACCAATCTTGTAAACCTTGCCCATGATTTCAGTACAGTATTTCTGTCCACGCCCTACATGATTCAAGATCTCTCTGGCAGCCATGGAAATCTCTGCTGTATCAATACCATAAGGACAAAATACAGAGCAGCGTCTACACTGTGAACACTGGTGGTAATAGTTATACCAGTCATCAATGACTTCTTCAGTAAGGTCGGTTGCTCCGACTAGCTTAGGAAAATATTTACCGGAAAAAGTAAAATATCGGCGATATACCTTACGTAGCAAATCCTGTCTTGCAACCGGCATATTTTTAGGGTCAGCAGTACCTAAAAAGTAATGACACTTATCTGTACAGGCACCACATTTTACACAAATATCCAAGAACAATTGCAAAGAGCGGTAACGATGACGCAAGTCATCCATTTTTTCCAATGCAGCTTCTTTCCAGTTGGGAATCAGTGACCAATTGCCCTCTTCGTCTTTTTCAATATCCGAGGGGAAATGCATTTCTTCCTGAAACTTTGGAGCAGAAATCCAAGGCCCCGATCCTTTCATGGTATCTTCCGTTACCGGAGGGACATCAGTAATCCCATCTTCACCAGTAATTTTTGGTACTTCGTAATCAGCCACTAGTTGAACCTCTTAATATGTCAACGTTTCAACAAGATTTTTAATCTATTTCTTTAATTCGCTAAGGTAATCCACACCCTGCTTATCGAGTTCTGCAGCCCAGTCAGCGACGTGGCGCTTTTCACGTGCATCATCCACCTGATTCCTTGTAGGACTAAAGAACACACCTGGGGCATGCATCAACTTACTAATCGGAAAGACCAGCAATAGCAGCGCAACAGATGTTAGGTGAACAAGCAAAACAGGATCTGCAGGAAGTGTCCAGTTTTCTATATTGAATGTGCGTAAACTGATGAAGAATGACTTTACAGTTACGATATCCGTATGCGACACAAACTTCATCATAAGCCCACTGATACCTATAAGAATAAGTAGTAGCAGCATTAGGAAATCTGAAGGAGCGGAGATATACCTAACACGATCAATGATAAAGCGTCGAGCCAATAGTAACGCCAGACCTAGCACCATGATGAAACCTGCATATTTTCCAAAAGGCTGTAAAAACAGAACAATACTGTTTATCGTTTCGGTAAAATAACGGGTATGCCTAAGCAGCACTAACGCCAGTGCATAGTGGAACATGATCGCAAATATCCACAATAGTTTGTCAGAACGAAACAGGCTGTGAAAAAACGCAACCTCTCTAAACATACGCAACACTACTCCGCCTTTAGTACGTGGGGCTGGCATGGTTGGTATTTTCAGAGGGGCGGGGGTTTTCCAGTAGATGCGAACTTTATAGATAATCCCGGCTACTATAGTTAAAGTAGCCAGCCAAAAAAGCACACCGTATATTAAACCTAATGCGTTCACTTATAAAACTCCTGAATCTTACGATTATTAGCCTTTACCAAATGATCAACCACAGCGGTTGCAGTGTTGACGGATGGTAAAAACTGATGCAACGTACTTCTTGTGAAGCCAACTCTTATATTGGCTTTACAAGAAGCCCGGCTTTTGAGGTTGCCGGACTCCTTCCGCATATAACCATAGATAACTACTTAAAATAGTTACCTATCTGGTAAATTATACGCAGCCAGTTGGCTTGGGCAGACCTGCATATTTACATGCTTGCTTACCAGGACCATAAGGGAACAGACTGTACAGATACTTACTGTTACCTTTATCTTTACCCAGACGCTTACCAACAGCTTTAGTCAGAACACGTACCGCTGGAGCGATCTGATATTCTTCATAATACTCACGCAGAAAGTTAATGATATCCCAGTGCTCCTGAGTTAACTCAACATCTTCTTCCTTAGCCATTGCTTCAGCAATTTCTGGAGTCCATGCACTTAAATCTTCCAGGTAGCCTTCTTCGTCAGTTGCTACTTCTACACCATTTACTACTAGAGCCATTATTACTCTCCTATTTACAAATACTGGTTTACAAATACGGGTTAAATTAAACCCAACTCTGGGTCTTGTCGTTTTCTGCTGTGAGGTCTACAAAACCCGCATAGTCAACAACTTTAATACCGTCAATTATACGATCTTCACTCATACCTCGAGCAGCCAGATCACCACCTAAAACATAGACTGACTTGTCAGCCATTGCTGCTTTTAGATCACTCGAGAACACTGTTCCATCGACAGCGCCTACAGCTGCATCTTCAATCATCAGAATGGAGTCACCTGCAACAGCATGATCCAGACAAGATTTAAATGCATTTCTCTCGAAGGGTGATTTGTTTACAATATGTAGCATTGCCATGTTAATTCCCTCCGTTAGAAACTGTAATGAACATCTTGGTCAGCCAGAATATCGGCCATTTCTGCACGAGACACAATGCGGATGGATGGCTTTTCAGCCCAGTCATCATCTTCGTCTTCCCACACAATAGGCATAAGATCATCTTCTGTCAGACCACGTTCTTCAAGTGACTCTTTTTCAACATACAGTTTGTTAATTTCATAATCACCCAAAGCGTTATAAGTTGCTGAAAAGTTTTTCATACCGATACCATCGGTATTTTGTCCTTTTGCAATCTGATAAACACCATCATCAATAAATGCCAGACTGACATCCTGCTCAAATGCAGCTGCAATCAGAACGACTTCAAGAGATTCAAGTGCGTATACTGTGCCGTAAGGAGCTTTACGATTCACATACATGAATTTTTTTGTAGCCATGCTATCTCTCCTTAATCACCAAACACAATTGTACGATCAGATTGAATACTACCTTCAATCAATTGCCCAAGACCTGAAATGCGGAAGCCTTCAATAATATTATCGGCATCCAGACCTTGTCTTTTTGCCTCATCAGGATCCATCAGCCCGCGGCGCTGTGCTGCAGCGATACAAATAACAAGATCAAGATCATGCTCTTTCGCCAGATCACTCCACTCCTGCTGAAGCAGACGGTCATCTTTGGGCGGTACTGCCAGACGAGTCCCATTGTTCACACCATCGTGGTAGAAGAAGACACGAAAAATTTCGTGCCCCTTCTCCAACGCAGCGCGGACAAATTGCAGGGCAGAGTCAGATGACTGGTGCTGATAGGGCCCCTCATTTACCATTACTGTGTATTTCATTTCGATTCCCTAAAGTATCAAAGATTGATTAAAAGCGGATATGTGTAGACGAATTCAGATTCGCACGCGCACCACGCCAGTTATCAATATGATACTTAGTGAATGGCAGGCCAGTCACCTCAAAGAAACGAGGCCACCCAATACGCTCTACCCATTCGTTAATACGCTCCCAGTCACGCGCACCTTCTTTGTAGCACTGAAGAATCTTCTTGACTACTGCGGTGGCCTCAGGCCAGCGAGGTGGGTTATTTGGAATACCTGCGGCTACTAGACGCTGGAACGTAGGCTTGCCACGTGCGTTAGAGTGGTTACCACCAATCCAGATTGCCAGCTGGGTATGTTCATGGTCATTAATCTGCATAGGAGGACAAGGGGGATAGCATGCACCACAACAGATACACTTCTTCTCGTCAACCTCAAGTGAAGGCTGACCATCAACCATCGCAGGGCGAATCGCAGCAACGGGGCAACGTGCAACTACGGAAGGACGCTCACACACATTACCAACCAGGGAGTGGTCAATTTTGGGTGGTTTAGTGTGCTGTACGTTGATCGCAATATCGCCCTGACCACCACAGTTAATCTGACAACATGAAGTAGTGATATGTACACGGTTTGGCATGCTGTAGCTGGTAAAGTCATCATACAGCGCATCCATCATGGACTTAACCACACCTGATGCGTCTGTGCCCGGGATATCACAGTGCAACCAACCTTGAGTATGAGAAATAGACGCTACTGAGTTACGTGTTCCACCGACTGCGAAACCGGCATCTTTCAGCGCATCCACCAGAGGCTGAACTTTTTCTTCTGAATCAACGATATACTCAATATTACTACGAATGGTAAAACGCATATAACCATCAGCATACTCATCACCGATATCACACAGCTTACGCAGTGTAAACACATCAAGGATACGCTGGGTACCCGCTTTTACCGTCCACACCTTGTCACCATTTTTGGCAACGTGCAACAAAACACCGGGCTGTGGATCTTCATGATAATCCCACAGACCAAAGTTACGACGCATCACAGGATGCATATATTGGAAACCATCAGGACAACCTGACTCGATAGGCTCACGCATTTCTGGTGCTGCCATTGGTTTACCTCCTAAATAAATCTGTTAATTTTAATGTGACAGAACCCATGTTCTGCCACAAATAAGACACTAAAATATTAAGTTTGAGAGATTAACCAGCAGCTGCTGCTTTCTCTTCACGCTTACGATTAAACCACTCTTCAGCAGCCTCATCCCAGCCGTCAGTACGCACATAAGACACGTTACGTGGCTGAGCAATCATATTTGGATCCGGATCAACTCCGATGCCTTCAAGGAAGTTCACCAGACCGATACGCTCAATCATCTCACCAGTACGCTCATGCTCAAGACCGTTCTCAGCCCAGAAATCAATGATTTCTTCAGCCAGCTCAACGATAGTCTCGTAATCTTCTTCTGTCTCAAGCTTCATGAATGGCACTAGAACTGTACCCATCAAATCACCGATTTTCAGTGTACGCTTACCACCACAGAGAATGGTGACACCTTTATCATCACCAGGACTGATTGCTTTAGGTACAACATTCATACAGTGCATTGAGCGCACACAGTTGCTCTCATCAGCAATCAAGGAGTTATCCTCACCCAGAGAAAGTGACTTGGTAGGACAGCGTGAGATGATATTATCCATCACGTGCTGCACACCCTTTTCCTCCACATAAGCTTTCCACTCATCCTGCTTGATCTTCTTATGGTCTCTCCACGTTCCAATAACAGCAAAGTCAGCACGCTCAATAGCATTCTGACAATCGTTGGGACAACCTGAAACCTTAAATTTAAACTTATAAGGAAGTGCTGGACGATGCACATCGTCAGTGAAATTATTTACCAAGTGACGGTGAATAGCGTGCTCATTACAACAGGATTGTTCACAACGTGCCGCACCCACACATGACATTGCTGTACGCACACAGGGACCGGCACCACCCAAATCCCAACCATAGTCATTTATTTCATCAAAAAAG
>Ga0256832_1000925_pt1 | contig 19571 bp, 20 predicted proteins | sample 134614metaG_FD_190534 | JGI IMG/M metagenome (GOLD analysis project Ga0256832, IMG submission 190534) | Hydrothermal vent microbial communities from Lau Basin, Pacific Ocean - 134-614 | ecosystem: Environmental > Aquatic > Marine > Hydrothermal vents | place: Pacific Ocean: Lau Basin | collected...
ATTCGCCTACGGCGGCATCGGCCTGCTCACCGCAGGCATGATGGTGCGGGTGACCCTGGGACACACGGGCCGCAACCCCAACGCACCCCCGCGCGGTGTGGTCTGGATCTTCCTTCCGCTGGCCGTAGGGGCCGCGGTCCGGGTCCTGCTCCCCCTGATCGCTCCCGGCCACTATGGTCTGTGGGTGATGCTTTCGGCCGGGCTCTGGCTGCTCGGTTTGTTGGTCCTGGCGGCCATCTGTGTGCCCATGTGGCTGCGTCCGGGACTGCAGCCGCGCGGCATCCCGTTGCGACAATAGCATCCCACACGTGCACCGCTGCCCCTTCGCGTCCCCGGACGGGCGCAGAGGGCACGCGCGCCTGCGCCTTTCCAGGGCACACGCGGCCAAGATTCCCGTAGCCTGTTGAATGCGGCTGGATCGTCCCCATTTCTGCCTGCGGTCTCCGCGGAATCGCCGTGGAATCCCCAACCCGAACGAGGAGAACGCACAGATGAAGAGGCAATACATCGGCAGGCGCTGGCTGTCCGTGCTACTGGTAGCAGTGGCGATGAGCGGGCCTGCGCTGGCCGGCGATCAACAGGCTCAGACCGCCGCAGGCAAGCCCAAGGCCCAGGCCCAGGCCCAGGCCCAGGCCCAGACCCAGGCCCAGGGCGAGAGCCAGGCAGGCAAGGCCCAGGATCAGACCCAGGGCAAGGCGGCCGAGGAACGCGCCAAGATCATGGAGGAGGCGGTCACAGCGCTGGCCAAGACCAACTCGGCGCTGCGCGCCCTGGACGCCGGCGACACCGAGAAGGCCATGGAGGACCTCGCCTTGGCGGTGGGCAAGCTGGAGCTCGTCACCTCCGCACACCCCGAGCTCGCCCTGGCCCCCGTGGACGTGCAGGTCATCACCCACGACCTCATCGCCAGGCCGGAAGACGTGAAAAAGGCGGTCGAGGATGCGCGTAAGCTGCTGGACGAAGGACGGGTACAGGAGGCCCGTGCCATCCTCAAGGACCTGGGCAGCGAGGTGATCGTACGCGTGGTGAACATCCCGCTGGCCACCTATCCCGACGCCATCAAGGCCGTGGCCCCCCTCATCGAGGCGGGCAAGATCGAGGAGGCCAAGCGGGCCCTGGTGGCGGCCCTTGGCACGCTGGTGGTGGTGGACAACGTGATCCCGTTGCCACTGGTGCGCGCCGAACGCGCCGTGGACGAGGCCAAGGCCCTGGCCGCCAAGAAAGATCGCAGCAAGGAGGAGAACGAGCGGCTCGCCGAGCTGTTGCAGGTGGCCGAAGACCAGCTCGAACTGGCCCAGGTCCTCGGCTACGCCGAGGAGAAAGCCCTCGAGCCGCTCGAGGAGACCGTCGAGCAGATCGCCAAGAAGACCGCCTCGGGCGGCACCGAGGAGAGCCTGTTCGACAAGCTCAAGAAGGGCTTCGAGGAGCTCCGCGCCAAGCTCTGAGCAGAGGCAACGGCCCAGCCGTGTGAGCGCATGGCAGGGGCGCGGCGTATCGGTCGCGCCCCTGCTCGTTTGCGGACCGGCCGCCATCGTCTCCTGATAGGGAACCGGGATCCGCGGATTCCTCTGCAGCCCATGCACACCCCCACAGTTGGCGGGGTTACAATCCCCTGCATGCGGGATGAGATTCAGGCCCTTGCCCGATCGCTTCTCGGAAGCCTGCGCGACCTGACCCCGATCATCCTGGTCGTCGGCATCTTCCAAGTGGTGGTCTTCCAGCAGCCCCTCCCCCGGCTCGGGGACCTCCTGCTCGGTACGGGTCTGGTGCTGCTGGGACTGAGCTTCTTCGTCCACGGACTGGAACTGGGACTCTTCCCGCTGGGAGAGGCCCTGGCGTTCAACTTCGCCGTCAGAGGCAACCTGTGGTGGCTGCTGGTCTTCGCCTTTTCCCTGGGCTTCGGCACCACCGTGGCCGAGCCAGCACTCATCGCCATCGCCGCGGAGGCCGCGGAGGCCGCTGCTCAGGCTGAGATCATCGCCGACGAACCAGCCGCATTGGCCGGGTATGCCAGCGCCCTGCGGTATACGGTGGCCGTGTCGGTGGGCACCGCCCTCGTGCTCGGCGTCTATCGTATCGTTCGGGGCTGGTCCATCCATTGGTTCATCGTCGCCGGATACCTGCTGGTGGTGCTCATGACTGCGTGGGCGCCCCCTTCCATCATCGGGATCGCATACGACTCCGGCGGCGTCACCACCTCCACCATCACCGTGCCGCTGGTCACGGCCCTTGGAGTGGGACTGGCCAACAGCCTCGAGGGCCGTAACCCCATGGTGGAGGGCTTCGGGCTCATCGCCTTCGCTTCGCTCACCCCGATGCTGTTCGTCATGGCCTTCGGAATCGTGGTCCATTGATCATGGGCGAGCTGTTCCTGGACCTCGGCAACACGCTCCTGTCGACCCTGTGGGACGTCCTGCCCATCGCCCTGATCCTCGCCGTGTTCCAGTTCGTGGTCCTGCGGCGGCCGGTACCCGATCCCGCACGCATCCTCTGGGGTTTCGTGTTCGTGCTGCTGGGACTCGTGCTGTTCCTGGAGGGACTGGAGCTCGCCCTGTTCCCCCTGGGGCGCACCATGGCCGCCCAGCTCTGTGACCCGGTGTTCCTCGGGGGGTCCGCCGACGAGGCGGCCGGGGCCCTGCACTGGAGTGCATATCGCTGGGTCTATGTCTTCGGTGCGGCCATTGGCTTCAGCACCACGGTCGCCGAGCCGGCACTGATCGCCGTCTCGCTCAAGGCCGAAGAGGTCTCCGGCGGGGCCATCGATGCCTTCGGCCTGCGCATCGCGGTGGCCATCGGGGTGGCCCTGGGCATCGCGCTCGGCACCTGGCGTATCGTCACCGGTCATCCGCTGCACTGGTTCATCATTTCCGGCTACGTGGTCGTGGTGATCCAGACCCTCTTCGCGCCGCGTCTGATCGTGCCGCTCGCCTATGATTCGGGTGGCGTCACCACCTCCACGGTCACCGTACCCATGGTCACCGCACTGGGTCTGGGCTTGGCGTCCAATATCCCGGGCCGCGACCCCTTGCTGGACGGCTTCGGGCTGATCGCATTCGCCAGCCTGTTCCCCATGATGACGGTGATGGCCTACGCCCAGCTCTCCGAATGGTTCAGCGCAACGCGATCGAACTGAGGGACCGCCCATGCATTTCAAGCTCATCATCGCCCTGGTGGACGACACCAAGACCAACGCCGTGGTCAGGGCCGCGCGTACGGCCGGCGCCACCGGTGCCACGGTCATCACCAGCGCCCGCGGCGAGGGGCTGGCCAAGCCCCGTAGCTTCTTCGGCCTCAGCCTGGAGGCGCAGCGAGACGTGGTGCTGTTCCTGGTCGAGGAACACCAGGCACGGCACATCCTGGAGACGATCTGCCGAGTCGGGGAAATGGACGCCACGGAGGGCACCGGCATCGCGTTCCAGATCGACGTGGAGGACGCCGTGGGCGTGAGCACACAGATCCGCACCCTGGTGGAAAAAGTCGAGGAGGAGATCTGATGGCCCGACGCAAGATCATTCGCGTGCGCGACGTGATGAAGCAGGATTTCGACCTGGTCGACGGCAAGGAGACGGTCCTGCAGGCCCTGCGCCGCATGAAACACCGGGAGGCCCGCGCCCTGATCGTGGACAAGCGGGACGAAGACGACGAATACGGCATCGTACTGCTGGCCGACATCGCCAAGAAGGTCCTGGCGCGCGACCGCGCTCCGCAACGGGTGAACATCTACGAGATCATGGCCAAGCCGGCCCTGAGCGTGCATGCCGATATGGACATCCGCTACTGCGCGCGCCTGTTCGAGAACTTCGGCATCCAGCGCGCACCGGTGATGGAGGGCCGGAGGCTGGTGGGCGTGGTGAGCTACAACGACATGGTGCTCAAGGGGTTGGAGGGGCTCGTGGAAGAAGGCCCCTGCGGAACCGGCACGGAGTGACCCCGGCCGGGCGGCGTCATTCAGTCGCGGATGCGGCGGTCGGCCTCTTCCGCGAGCGCGCGCAGCGCCGGACTGATCCGGACCTCGTAGGGCGGCGCTGCACTCAGCGCACGCAGGGGCTCGGGCAGCGCGCCGAGTTGCTCGGCGACGCGGGCGCGCATCACCTCGAGCGATTCGGCCTCCATGGTGCGCCGGCCGTTGCGCATGACCTCACGCAGCAGGGCCCTGCCCGGCTGTGGATCGCCCTGGACCGTCAGCACGTCGTGATCGAAATAGCCGTCACGCAACTGCCTCCAGACCTGCTTGGGCCCGGGCCAGGTGGCCTTGCCCTCCGAGCGCTTGCGCCGTGGAATCGAGGCATACTCCTGTAACTTGTAGGCACAGTCGAGGTACGGCCGGTCGGCCGAAGTGTCCAGCAGGGTACCCACCCCGAAACCGTCGATGGGTGCCCCGTCGCTCAGTAGACGCTGGAGCTGGTACTCGTCCAGGCTGCCGCTGGAGAAGATGGTCACGTGCCGGCAGCCCCCCTGGTCGAGAATCGCCCGCACGGCATGGGCATGGCGCTCCAAGTCGCCGCTGTCGATGCGCACCCCCCGGATGCGGATCCCCTGGGGCTCCAGCTCCTTCTGCAGCTCCACCACCTTGCGGGCGGCGCGCTCCGTGTCGTAGGTATCGATCAGCAGCACCACGTTGTCGGGCTGCACGCGTGCGAAGCTGCGGAACGCCTCCATCTCACTGTCGTGGGCCTCGACGAAGGAATGGGCCATGGTCCCGAAGATGGGGATGCGGAAGCGCGCTCCGGCGGCCACCGTGGCCGTGCCGCCGAACCCAGCGATCCACGCCGCCCTCGCCGCATACAGCGCGGCCTCGGCCCCGTGCGCCCTCCGCATGCCGAAGTCGATCAACTGCTTGCCCGGAGCCGCCAGCACGCAACGCACCGCCTTGGAGGCGATGAGCGTCTGAAAATGGAGCAGATTGATCAGCCGCGACTCCACCAGCTGGGCCTGGGGCAGCGGCGCCACCACGCGCAGGATCGGCTCGTCGGGAAATATGAAGGTGCCCTCCGGCACGGCCCACACCGATCCGGTGAAGCGCAGCCCGCGCAGCCACTCCAGCAGACGTGCGTCGAAGCGCCCGGTGGACCGCAGCCAGGCAATCTCCTCTTCCGAGAAGGCCAGGGTCTCCAGGTACGCCAAGGCCTGTTCCAGGCCGGCGGCCACCAGAAAATTGCGCTCGGGCGGCAGCCGGCGGACGAAGAACTCGAACACCGCCGGCGCGTCCATGCCCCGGGCCAGGTAGCCCTGCAACATGGTGAGCTGATAGAGGTCGGTGAGCAGGGGGCTTGTCAGGGAAACCTGCATGGTCCTATGGTCGGTCGGATCGGCGCACACCAACACCGGGGTCACAGTGTACAGTCCCGAAGAATCTTCCGAAACGCAGGCTTGTCCAACCCGTTGGGAGCATCTGGAACACGGCGCCGACATTGGTGTGTTCGGCACCGGTCCCACGTTGGAAGCCGCCTTCGAGCAGGCGGCCGTGGCTTTGACGGCCATCGTCTGCGAGCCGCACCGGGTGCGCCTGCGGGACCGCGTGGCGGTCCACTGCGCGGCCCCGGAAAACGAGCTATTGTTCTACGAGTGGCTCAACACGGTGATCTTCGAGATGGCCACGCGCGAGATGCTGTTCGGTCGCTACCAGGTGCAGATCCACCAGGGCCGGCTCAGCGGTACGCTTCTCGGCGAGCCCGTGGATCCCCGGCGTCACCAGCCGGCCGTGGAACCCAAGGGTGCGACCTTCACCGGGCTCGAGGTCCGGCAGGACGCGCGCGGATGCTGGCGGGCCCAGTGCATCATCGACGTCTGAGCGCAACACCTCCACGGTGACCCCATGGATATCCGGCAGCTACAGCAGATCGACGAGACCACTTGGAAGTACGGGCCCACGGACTCCATGCATGTGCCGGTGATCCTGTACGCCGAGCGCGCGCTGATCGAGTCCATGGATCAGAAGGTCCTGGAGCAGGCGAGCAACGTGGCCGTGCTGCCCGGCGTGGTGGATGCGGTATACGTGATGCCCGACGGACACTGGGGCTATGGCTTTCCCATCGGCGGCGTGGCCGCTTTCGATCCGGACCGCGACGGAGTCGTCTCCGCCGGAGGCGTGGGTTTCGACATCTCCTGTGGCGTGCGCACTCTGACCACGGGACTGCGCCTGGACGACCTGGAGGGTCGGCGCGAACGGCTCGCCGATGCGCTGTTCGCCCATATTCCCGCCGGCGTGGGCAGCCGCGGCCAGATCCGTCTCGACGACGAGGAGATGGACGCCATGCTCCGCGGCGGTGCGCAGTGGGCCGTGGACATGGGCTGGGGCGAGCCGGCCGACCTGGCCCACATCGAGGAGCGGGGACGCATGGAAGGGGCACGGCCCGACTACATCTCCGCGCGCGCCAAGGAACGCCAGCGCCGGGAGATGGGCACCCTGGGCTCGGGCAACCACTACTTGGAGGTCCAAGTGGTGGACGTGGTCTACGAGACCCGGATCGCCGAACGCTTCGGCCTGCACGAGGGTGACGTCGTGGTCTCCATCCATTCGGGCTCCCGCGGGCTGGGCCACCAGATCGGTACCGAAGCCCTGGCCGAGATGCTCCTGGCGGCCAAGGCCTATGGCATCCAGCTACCGGACCGGGAGCTGGCCTGTGCCCCCATTGCCTCGGAGACGGGCCAACGTTATCTCGGCGCCATGCGAGCGGCCATCAACTGCGCGCTGGCCAACCGCCAGATCCTCACCCACCTGACCCGGGAAGTGTTCGCCGACCAGTTTCCACAGGCCCGGATGGAGCTCGTCTACGACGTGTCTCACAACACCTGCAAGGAGGAACCGCACACAGTCGACGGAGAGCAGCGCCGGCTGTATGTCCACCGCAAGGGCGCCACGCGCGCCTTTGCGCCGGGCCATCCCGACATCCCCTCCGAATACCGCGATCTCGGCCAGCCGGTACTCATCGGAGGCACCATGGGCACCGCCTCGTACGTCCTGGCAGGCTGTGCGGGCAACGAGCGCCGCTCCCTGTCCTCGGCCTGCCACGGAGCAGGCCGGGCCATGAGCCGCCGGCAGGCCACCCGCCAGTGGAAGGGCAGCGCACTGATCCGAGAGCTGGAATCCGAGGGCGTCTACGTGCGCAGCCCGTCGGCGCGGGGCGTGGCCGAAGAGGCGCCAGGGGCGTACAAGGACGTACACGCCGTGGTCGAGTCGGCGGAACGTGCCGGCCTCGCTCGCAAGGTGGCGCGTATGCGTCCGGTGGTCTGCATCAAGGGCTGAACCCTGCCCCCAAGGGCCGCGGAAACACGCCCCAGGGGCCTTTGACCTGAATCAACCCGCCACGACGTGGTTTCGGCAAAGGTATGCCGCAGGAGGTCACGCCCGTGGCACTGTTCCCCGATCGCTGTACCGCCGGCGCCCGGCTCGCGGCGCGGCTTGCATCCTACGCCGATCGCAGGGGCACACTGGTACTCGCGCTACCCCCGGGCGGCGTCGCGGTGGCCTATGAAGTTGCTACCCGCCTGGTCCTGCCTCTGGACCTGTTCGTCGTGCGCAAGCTGTGCGCCCCTGGAGAGCGCAACCTGGCCATGGGGGCCGTGACCACTGGCGGCGTCCGCATCCTCAACCACGAGATCGTGCGCATGCTGGGCGTGCCACAGTTCGCTCTGGAGGCCGTGGAAGCCCGGGAGCGGACCAGACTGGAGGCCACGGAACGGGCGCTGCGGGGGGACTGGCCCAGCCCGCAGATGTCGGGTCAGGCGGTGATCCTCGTGGACGAAGGCATGGCCACGGGCGCCACCATGCATTGGGCCGTCAAGGCCTTACGGCGACTGGGCGCCGAACACATCACCGCCGCTGCCCCCACCGCATCGCGCAATGCCATGGAGCTGATCCAAGACCTGGCCGACGCGATCGTGGTCTTGAGCGTGCCGGACCCCTACATCAGCGTGGCGCGCTGGTACGAGTCCTATCCCCCCGTGGCGGACGATGAGATCGTGCACCTGCTGGAACGGGCGACTGTGACCTATTGCCGGTCCGGAAGGCCGGTAGGCGTACACTAGAACCCAGTCCGTACCATGAGCAGGAACCCTGCCCCGATGTATCGCAGTACCCCCATCGCCAGCCACCGACTCCCCCGGACCATGCGAAGCAAGTGCGCACCACTCCTGCGCCATGTCCCGGCGGTGGTCGCCTGAGGCATCCCTGGTACGGGCCCAGGAACATGGTCACCGACTCCCACGACGCGCGCAGCGGCCGCCACAGCAAGGGGCACGTGCCCCTGGCAGACGTGCACCCGCAGGTGGAGTTCGACGGGCTGCCGCGCTCGGACCGTGTGGTGGGCATGATCGAGGCCGAATGCCGGGAACTCGGCACCCAGGTGCCCCGCATCGAGCGCTGCCGCGTCTCCTTGCATGCGCAGCAGACCGCCTCGGGGCAGGTGTGCAGCTACGCGCTGCGGATCGAGGTCACAGCACCGGGCAAGCGAGTGCTTGTGGAACAGCCCTGCTCTGCACGCGAGACCCGCCACATGGAGAGTCTGGTCTCCAAGGCCTTCGATGCCCTGCGCCGTCGCCTGCAGAGCTGCGGCGACGGCCGGTGACCCGAGCGCCGGCCGCGAGCGGCGCGCCGGTTATACTCAACAGCAGCGGTCCCCTTCGAGAACCCTTTCATGGCCGAGATCCGCACCTTCAACGACCTGCTGGGCGCCCTGCACCGGGACCACCTCGACATTCTCGACGTGCTTCGGGTGATCGAGCAGCAGCTCACCGCCATGGAGGCCGGCGCAGATGGCGACTTCCTGCTGCTCTCCGACTGCGTGGACTATCTGGACAAATACGCCAACTGCGTACACCACGCAGGCGAAGACATCCTGTTCGACCACGTGGCCCAGCACCTGGGCGGCTTCGGGCCCGTGGTGGCGGCCCTGCAGGGCGAACACGAAGAACTGAGGCGCATGACCGATACGCTGCGCGAAGAGCTGGCCTGTGTGGAATCGGACACCCCCTGCGACCGGGCCGCGTTCCTCGCGCTGCTGCGCCGTTACGTCGGCCTGCAGCGCGCACACCTGGAGCAGGAGGAACGCGAAGTCTACCCGGCCATCGCCGCCTGGATCCGCAAGGAACGCACCGCGCAGGCACTCCCTCTCGCCGCCGACGATCCCCTTCTGGCAGAGGACACGCGGACCCGCTACCGCGCCCTACACGACCACATCACCGGCGCACGGCAGGCATAGCGACTCTCCTCAGGGCTGATGACGGATACGCAGGTTGAGCTCCCGCAGCTGCGCCTCGGTCACCGGCGCCGGGGCATCGGTCAGGGGGCAGTGCGCCGTCTGCGTCTTGGGGAAGGCCATCACATCGCGAATGGAGCGGCTGCCGGTCATGAGCATCACCAGGCGATCGAGCCCGAAGGCGATGCCGCCGTGGGGCGGACAGCCGTAGTCGAGTGCGCGGAGCAGGAAGCCGAACTGCGCCTGCGCCGTCTGCTCGTCGATACCGAGCACCCGGAACACCGCCTCCTGCATCTCCCGTAGATGGATGCGGATGGAACCGCCCCCCACCTCCACGCCGTTGAGCACCACGTCGTAGGCGCGGGAGCGGGCCTCGCCCGGGGCGGCCTCGAGAGCCGCCGCGTCCGCCACCGCCGGGGCCGTGAACGGATGATGCAATGCCGCCCAGCGCTTCTCGCGTGCATCCCACTCGAACATGGGGAACTCCACCACCCACAAGGGCCGCCAGTCGGCCTGCACCAGTCCGCGGTCCTCCCCCAAACGCACCCGCAGGGCCGCCAGCGATTCGTTGACCACCAGCGCCTTCCCCGCCCCGAAGAACAGCAGGTCGCCGCTCTCGGCCCCGGTGCGTTCCAACAGGGTCTCCACCACCTCGTCGGGGAGGAACTTGAGGATGGGCGACTGCAGTCCGTCCCGGCCCCGGGCGCGGTCGTTGACCTTGATATAGGCCAGCCCCTTGGCGCCGTAGCGGCCCACGAAGGCCGTGTAGTCGTCGATCTCCTTGCGTGACAGGGCAGCCCCGCCAGGCAGGCGCAGCACGGCTACGCGTCCTGCGGGATCGTTGGCTGGACCGGAAAAGACCTTGAACTCCACCGCCCGCATGGCGTCGGTCATGTCCACCAGTTCCAGGGGGATCCGCAGGTCCGGCCGGTCCGTCCCGAAGCGCCGTATGGCCTCGGCGTAGGACATGCGCGGGAACGGATCGGGCAGCTCGACGTCGAGCACCTCGCGGAACAGGACCCGCAACATCTCTTCCATGAGACCCATGATCCCGTCCTCGTCCATGAACGAAGTCTCCACGTCGAGCTGGGTGAACTCCGGCTGCCGGTCGGCGCGCAGGTCCTCGTCCCGGAAACAACGCACGATCTGGTAGTAGCGGTCCATGCCCCCAATCATCAACAGCTGCTTGAAGAGCTGTGGAGACTGAGGCAGGGCGTAGAACGCGCCCGGGTGCAGACGGCTCGGCACCAGGAAGTCGCGCGCGCCCTCGGGTGTGGCCCGGGTGAGCATGGGCGTCTCGATATCGACGAAACCGTGTTCGTCCAGATAGCTGCGCAGGGTCCGGGTCACCCGGGCACGCAGCAGCAGGTTGTGCTGCATCGCCGGCCGGCGCAGATCGATGTAGCGGTAGCGCAGGCGGTGCTCCTCGCCCACGTCGTCCTCGTCGAGCTGGAAGGGCGGTGTCCGCGCGGCGTTGAGCACCTCCACCTCATGGCCCAGGATCTCGATCTCGCCCGTGGCGAGTTCGGGATTTTCGGTCCCCTCGGGCCTGCGCCGCACGCGCCCGCGCACCCGCAGCACGTATTCGTTTCGCACCCGGTCCGCGATGCGAAAGGGCTCGGGCCGGTCCGGGTCGAACACCACCTGCACGAGCCCAGAGCGGTCCCGCAAATCGACGAAGATGACCCCGCCGTGGTCGCGGCGCCGGTTGACCCATCCGCAGACCGTGACCTCTTGATCCAGGTGCGTGGTGTTCAACTCACCACAGTAGTGGCTGCGCATGTCGCAATGTCCTGGTGCTGGCGCCTGCGGCGCGGGAAAGGCGCGATGTTACGAATGGTGCGCGAGGGACGCAACCGGCGTGCCCCCATGCGGGTCCGGTGGCACGTGGCGACGCTTCCGGCGCAGCGGGGACTGCGCCAGGGGAGACGAGCAGTCTCAGGCCGATGCGGCCTTGCTCTTGTTCTCGTCCTTGGTCTTGCGCTCGGACTTGGCCCCCGACTCGCCTGTGGAGGATTCGGCCAGGTTGCGCTTGTTGCCACTCTTGAAGTCGGTCTCGTACCAGCCGCCGCCCTTGAGCCGGAACGCGGCTGCGGAGACCAGTTTGCGCAGCCGGGGCGCCTCGCACTCGGGACAGTCGCGCAGGGGGGCCTCGCTGACCTTCTGGATCACTTCCAGGCGATGCCCGCAGGCTTCACACTCGTACTCGTAGATCGGCATGAGATCCCTCCTTACAAAAAATTAGCAATCCATTATATTGGGTCCATGAGCGCGATGCCCAACCCGTCGTCCGACAGCCGGCGCGCCGTCCTGATCACCGGCTGTTCCAGCGGCATCGGCCGCCGGGCGGCCGAACGACTGCAGGCCCGGGGCTATCGGGTGTTCGCGACCGCGCGGCGGGCCGCCGACGTGGCGGCGCTGCGCGCTCAGGGCTTCGATGCGCTTTCCCTGGACCTGGACGACTCGGCGAGCATCGCCCGCGCCGTGGACACGGTGATGGAACAGACCCGGGGACGGCTCTGGGGTCTGTTCAACAACGGCGCCTACGGGCAGCCCGGCGCGGTGGAGGACCTGTCCCGCGACGTTCTGCGCGCCCAGTTCGAGACCAACCTGTTCGGCTGGCTGGAACTGACCAACCGGGTGCTGCCCCACATGCGCCGGGCGGGCTGCGGACGCATCGTGAACAACAGTTCCGTGCTGGGCCTGATCGCCCTGCCCTTCCGGGGCGCCTACACGGCGAGCAAGTACGCCCTGGAAGGGCTCACCGACACGCTGCGCCTGGAACTCCACGGCACCGGCATCCATGTCAGCCTCATCGAGCCCGGCCCCATCGCGAGCCGGTTCCGCGCCAACGCGGTGCGTAAGCTGCGTGAACACATCGACATGCAGGCCAGCCCGTTCGCGGAACGCTACCGTGCCGCTCTACGCCGCTTGGAGCATCCGGGCCCTGTGGCGCCGTTCACCCTGCCCCCGGACGCCGTGGTGCACAAGCTCCTCCACGCCCTGGAGTCGCCCCGCCCCAAAGCGCGCTACCACGTGACCGTCCCCACGCACCTGTTCGCCGTGCTGCGCCGGCTCCTGCCCACCGCCCTGCTGGACCGGGTCCTGCTCGCGGTCGCATCGCGGGAGAACGGCTGACGAACCGGGGCATCGGACCCGATCTGCGGGCCGCCGAGCAGCCCGGTGGATCACGGTACAATGGCGCGAATACCCGTGCCACCGAGCATGTGCCGATGCCCCCAGGCTAACCACGAATCCATGCGCCTGAGCCAACTCCATCTGCCGCAGGAGCGCGACCTCGAGCCCGAGCTCGAGGCACTCGGGCTGCGCGATTCGGAACAGTTGCTGGTGCTCGCCTTCGCCACCGCCGAGGTGGACCTCACTCGATTGCAGAAACGGCTGGTCAGGGCGTTGCCCCGTGCTGCACTGGTGGGCGTCACGACCGGGGGGAGCATCGCCCAGGGTCATATCCACGATCAGGGCACCCTGCTGGTGTTTCTGCACTTCGAGTCCACACGGGTGCACGTGACCTGGGTCGATCGCGCCGAGGCCGATACCGACTTCGAGTTCGGCCACCGGCTGGGCAAGCGGTTCATGGCACGGGAAGAGCCGCGGGCCGCCCTGCTTTGGGTGTCCGGCCTGGAATGCAACGCCGATGCACTGCTCGCCGGCATCACGCGCACCACGGCGGGATGCCCGTTGTTCGGGGCCATGGCCGCGGACGCCTCACGCTACGAACACACCGCCGTGTTCTCCAAGGACCGGGTGTTCGAGGCCGGTGCCGCCGCGGTGGCGCTGCACGGGGCCCATCTGCGCGTCGAGGCCTTTCACGCCCTGGATTGGGTCGCCCTCGGCAAGCCGCTGCGGGTCACCGCGGCGCAGGGCAACCGGGTGGAGACGCTGGACGACACCCCAGCGCTGCGGGTGGTTCAACGCTACCTGGGCAAAGACATCGAGGAACGTCTGGTTCGCCTTTCCTCGCAGTTTCCCCTCATCGTGGAACGGCGTGGCCAGGCGGTGGCACGGCGCTGCGTGGGGACGGCGCCGAACGGTGCGCTGCGCTACTCCGGCAGTTTCAGCACGGGGGACAGGGTGCGCTTCGGCCTGGGCAATCTCAACAAGGCGCTGGAATCGGTGCGCGAGATCCAGGCGCGGCTTGCGGAGGCCGCCCCCGAAGGGATCCTGCTGCTGCCCTCGGCGGCCCGGCGCCGCCTGATGCGCGCCTGCAGCGAGCTGGAGGTTCACGGCTACCCGGACATCGCCCCCGCCGCCGGAATGTTCAACTTCGGTGTGTTCTACAGCAGGGACGGGCAGAGCGAATTCTCCAACAATCTGCTGTGCGCCCTGGGCCTGGCGGAGACGCCCCGCGCCCCCAGGGCCGCGGCCGGGGGGCCGGGCCTGTCCGGGACCGACGCGGAATCCGACTCCACCACCCAGACCGAGCTGCGCGCCATCACCCAGCTGGCGCTGGCCGCCAGTCGTGACCTGGAACACATCAACGACTCCCTCGAACAGCTCGCCACCACCGATCCGCTGACCGAGGTCTACAACCGGCGCAAGATCCAGGCGGTGATGGAACACGAGCTGGCGCGCACGCGCCGCTACGGCGCCCCGGCCGCGGTCCTCATGATCGATCTGGACAATTTCAAGGCCATCAACGACCGCTACGGCCACGACATGGGGGACATGATCCTGCGCTCGGTGGCCAACGCGATCCGGGAGCACCTGCGCACCACCGACGCCTTCGGCCGCTGGGGTGGCGAAGAGTTCGTGGTGGTGTGCCCCGACACCACACTGGAGGAGGGTGTGCGGCTGGCCGAGCGAATCCGCCGGTTCGTGGAAGAGACGCACCGCGACACCGGCAATGACATCACCGTGAGCGTCGGAGTCACCGCACCGGCCCGTGACGACGATCTGCGCTCACTCCTGCGACGTGCAGACCGGGCCCTGTACGCGGCCAAGGGCGGCGGCAGGAACAGTGTCTGCCGCATCACCCCCCGAAGGCGGGGCTGAGCCGAGTGCGGGGCGGCTCACTTGGCCATGCCGCGCGCCCGCCGGATCGTCTCATAGGCGGCCAGGATGTGCTGGGTCTTCTCCTTGGCCAAGCGCATCATCTCTTCGGGGAGGCCTTGGGAGGCCAGCTTGTCGGGGTGATGCTGGCTCATGAGCCGGCGGTAGGCCTGTTTCACCTCCGCATCGCTCGCCTGGGGTGAGACTCCCAGGGTCTGGTAGGCGGCGGCCAGGGCGTCGGCGCCCCCGGTGTGTGCCTCGCTGCGGCGCTCTCCGCGCAGCAGCGACTCCAGGCGCTGCACGTCCTCGGCCGCGAGACCCAGGCGCTCGGCGATGCGCATCAGCAACGCCCGTTCGGCCGGATCCACCCGGCCGTCCGCAAACGCCACCTCCAATTGGACCTCGAGGAAGAAACGGGCCAGCATGGGCTGCCAGCGGATGACCCCGCGTAGCACGTCGAGGGCCTCGTCCAAGTCGAAGTCCGCCGCCTTGCCCTGGCGAAAATACTCGATGGCGCTCTGGCGCTGCTGGGCCGAGAGGTGCATCCGCGACATGATCTGCTCGGCGGCCCGAATCTCGGCCTCCGAGACGCGGCCGTCGGCCTTGCTGATGTGCCCCATCACCTGGAAGGTGGTACGGAAGAAGGTCTCCTGCATGCGTGACAGGGCCTCGGCCACCGGCCGCACCACTGCACGGGCGCGGTCGTACATGTGGCCGAGGAAGACGCCCACCGCGGCACCGATCCAGCCACCGAGCAGCAGTCCGGCCAAGCCTCCCACGAGCTTGCCTGACCAGCGCTGCAATCGGGCTGCATAGGATTGCATGGCACTCCCACCGACAGGGCCACACCGGCGGGCGCGGGTTGCGGGGGCCGGCCGCACCGGAGAAACGGGCGAAGTATATACCCTGGGGCCTCTTACGGATGGTGCGGCCCGACCGGCCGCATCACCGACGCGCGAGGTAGCGCAGCACGCCGGTGCACAGCGCCTGCACAAGCCGGCGTCGGAACTGTGGGTCATGCAGGCGGGCGGCCTGACTGGGGTTGGACAAGGTGGCGGGTTCCACCAGTACCGCCGGCATGTGGGTCTCCCTCAGGACCATGAAATGCGCGATCTTCACGCCCCGGTCCTGCACGCCGGGACCGCCCACCGTCCCCACCAGGGCACGGTGCAGCTCGTCGGCGAGACGCGCCGAGGCTGCGGTCCGCTGCGGCCTGCCCAGCCGGTCCTGGAGCACACCCAGATCCGGGAGGGGCACCCAATGCCGCGGCCCGGGCACCACCGTCCCCCGAGCCGCAGGGTCTCGGGGCGCAGGTCGGTACACCTCCAGCAGTGCACTGTGCGCATCCCCCACGGCATTGAGATGGATCGATACGAACAGATCCGCCCCCAGTCGGTTGGCCCACGCGGCCCGGTCCCGCAGGGAAACGTAGTGGTCCGACGTGCGCGACAGCTCCGCACGCACACCCGCTCCCTCGAGGCAGTCTTGCAGACTGCGGGCCAGCTCCAGCGTCCATCGCTTCTCGTATACGCCGTCCGGGGCGCTGGCTCCCGGATCGCGACCTCCGTGCCCCGGGTCCAGGGCGACCACGGGCGGTGGCCGTCCGATCCCGGACAGCGCGGCGAGTCGGCGGAACCAGCCGGCCTCGGGTCGAGCTACGTTCTCGGCTACGCCGCCGGTATCCGGCGCGGCCACCGCCGTTGCCGCCACCAACATCCACAGGCCCACGGCAAACCCGCGCACGTACCGCCCCCGGACACCCGTCGGCATCTCAGGGCCGTGTTCCGCCGACGAAGGCCAAGGGCCAGAACGGCCCCAGCCACTCGCGCCGCCACCAGTGTCCGGTGGCGGCCCGCTCTTCGGGGTCCGTGAAGCGGTAGCGCCAGAGGGTGCTGCGCAGGTAACGGGGCGGCTCGTCCGGAAACGGATTGTATGCGAGCTGGGCAGTGACCTCAGGGGCATTCTCCAGGAGACGGTGCAGGAATGCTTCGTACCAGTCCAGGAAGATGGGCCCCATGGGAACGAACCACATCATCCAGTCGATGCGCGGCTGATGGGGGACGATGAAGCGTGGGGCCTCGTCGAGGCGGTCCGGACGAAAGCGGAACAGATATTCCTCCCAGTGCTCACCGTCCCGCGAGCCCTCGATCACCACCTCGATCCGCTCGGTCTTCATGGTAGGAAACACGTGGAACGGATGCGCCAGGTGCCAGCCGCGCCAGAGTCTCATGGCGGCGGCCACCGGCTGTGGCAGAGGACGCCGGTCCACCATGCGCCAGGCCTCTACGGCGGCGGCCGAGAGCAGCAGCCCCGCCATGACACCGAGCGCCCACTGCCGACGGGGATGCGTCCGAGCCGCCGCGGCCACGTCGCTGCTCCAACGTTGCGCGAGAGACGCCGGTACGACGCGACGCAACGCCCGGTCGTCGAACAGGAACAGGCACAGCGCCATGGAAAGCAGGTTGAAGAAATTGTGGTTGGAGGTGGCCAGGATCGCCGCTTGCATGGCCAGGGTCAGCCAGGCGGCGATGAACCGCGGCGTTCGCGGCAGGAACATCATAAAGGGCACCACCACCTCGATGACCAGTGAGAAGAAGGTCAGCGCCTCCTGGACGCCCAGCGGCAGATGGTGCGCGTACCAGGAGCCGACATGCGGGAGGGGTTGGGTCTCGAAGTAGTACGCCAGCGCCGTGAGCCCGGACCAGGTGGGGTCTCCGCTGATGAGCTTGGAGATACCCGACAGGAAGCGCAGCCGGAACAGCAGGATCTTGTACAGCCACACGATGACGCCGGACCCGCCGGGCAGGAAGATCGCCAGGAATCCGGCCTCCAGCAGAAGATAGTCCCACTGGAAGTTCATGAAGATCTGGCCGGCCTGAGTGAGCGACAAATACAGCACCCACAAGCCCAGCAGGGCCGGACGCATCCAGCGCCCGAGGATCACCGACACGGCGAGCAGGCAACCGGCCAGCGTCGCGGCGAACAGGACCCGATCGCCCGTCGCGAGCCAGAACACCATGGGATGCTCCAGCCAGGCACGCCAGCCCAGCTCGGCCCGCAGGGCCTCGAGGTAGGTCTTCAGGGGCAGGATGCCGTGCTCGCCGGCCAGGCTCACCACCTGCACCGCCAGGGAGGCGAAGGCGAACAGGTAGATCCATCCGAGCAGGCGCAGGAACAACCCCCCGACCAGGCGATACTGCGAGACATCCGATCCTGCTGTCTGCACCGGAGAACAGAATCCGCGGGTGGTGGGGGCAGCGTGGCCCGGAGCGGGCCTGGCAGCATCCTAGCGCAGCCATACCCTCGGGCCAACCCGGCCGACAGGCCGCGCACCGGCCCCTCGTACAGCGGTTCGACGCCGGTGCACTTGAAGCCGGCCCAACGCTACCCAATGTAGTGGGCAGCACAGACTCTTCATGCCAGGTGGCCGGTCCCGAACATGCGTCCGGCCACCCCCAGAGCGATCCCAGGCACGCCATCCATCAGCCAAGGAGCACACCATATGAGCATCATCGGCATTCGGCAGTTCGAGCAGCTCTTCCGCAAGGCCGCCTCGCTGGACGTGGACAAGAACGACCTGCGTCGGCTGAGCGACTTCCTCAACGGCAAGGTTCACGGCCTGCTCCTGCGCGGCCGGGCCAATGCCAAGGCCAACGGCCGGGACGTCATCGAGCCTCAGGACCTGCCCATCACCCGCGGACTACAGGAGAGCGTTCACGCCTTCCAGAAGCTGGACGAGACGTTGGAGGTCAAGCCCATCCTGGAGACCCTCGCCACCCTGCCGGAGATCGGCGCCGAGTACAGCGAGGCGGTGGAGCAGGCGCTGCCCGAGGTCGTGGGGGGCCTGGTGGTGGCGCTGGCCAAGACGTTCAAGATCATGGAGCCTTCGCTCAAGAACCCGCAGACGGAGCACTGGGACAAGGCCGAGCGGATCTTCGACACCCTGATCTGAGACCCATCGCCAGGGCCTCCGGGATCTCACGGGCCGCCGGGGTCCCCCTCTTCCGCGCCCTGCAGGCGCGGCAGGGTCTCAGGGACGGCGCTGCCGTTCCTCCACGGCGGCGAGAATGCCCCGCAGGATCTCCACCTCGCGTTGGCTCGGCCGGCAGCGCAGGCACAGCCGACGCAGACGGCGCATGAGTTGGCGCGGGTTGCCGGGATCGAGAAAGCCGATGTCCACCAAGGTACGCTCGAGGTGCACGAAGAGGTGTTCCAGCGCCTCGGCGGATGCCGGAGGATCGGGGTCCTCGTAGCGTTCGCCCCAGAGCAGCTCCTCGGCGGCCGCATGGATCTCCCAGGCCATGAGCTGCACGGCTGCGGCCAGGTTGAGCGAGCTGAACCGGGGATTGGCGGGAATGCGGACCAGGGCGTGACAGCGTTCCAGCTCGGCGTTGCTGAGCCCCGTGCGCTCACGCCCGAACACCAAGGCCACCGGCCCCGCTGCAGCGGCCTCCACCAGCCGCCGCGCCGCCCACCGCGGGTCCCATTCGGGCCACCGCAGGCTGCGTGCCCTGGCACTGGTGGCCACCACCAGCCGGCAATCCGCCAAGGCCTCGTCCAGCCTCGGGACCACCTCGGCCCGTTCCAGCAGGTCCGCGGCGCCGGAGGCACGGGCGGTGGCCTCCGGATCCGGGAAACGCAGCGGCGCCACCAGGGAGAGCCGATCCAGACACATGGTCTTCATGGCGCGCGCGGCGGCCCCGATGTTGCCGGGATGGGTGGTGCCCACCAGGACCACGCGGATACGCCGATAGGCGGGGTGCGCACAGGCGCCGGTCACGGCTCCGGCGGCTCCGGCTCCAGACTGTGCCGCCAGCGGTGACTCTCGCGGTCGAACAGGGCGCGGGCCTCGTAGGGTCCCCAGGATCCGGCCGGATAGGTGGGGATGTAGTCACGCTCCGTGGACCACACCCGCAGCACCGGATCCACGATGCGCCAGGCCCACTCCACCTCGTCATAGCGCAGGAACAACGACCGGTCGCCCTCGATCACGTCCAGGAGCAGGTCCTCGTAGGCCTCGGTGGCCACGTCACCTTCGCTCATCAGGCTGGCATCCAGGCTGGTCTGGCGCGTGCGCATCTCCAGGCCCGGCTCCTTGACCGTGATCTCCATGCGCAGGCAGGCGCAGGGCTGGATGCCCATGAGCACCCAGTTGCTGGCGATGCGCTGCACCGGGGTGTCGCGGAACAGCTGCTGCGGCGGGGCACGGAAGCAGATGGCCACCATGGCACGGTCGGAGGCCAGCCGCTTGCCGGTGCGCAGATAGAACGGCACACCGCGCCAGCGCCAGTTGTCCACGTAGAGCTTGAGGGCGGCGTAGGTCTCAGTGACGCTGTCCGGGGGGACGCCGGGCTCTTCCAGATA
>Ga0256832_1000926_pt1 | contig 19570 bp, 2 predicted proteins | sample 134614metaG_FD_190534 | JGI IMG/M metagenome (GOLD analysis project Ga0256832, IMG submission 190534) | Hydrothermal vent microbial communities from Lau Basin, Pacific Ocean - 134-614 | ecosystem: Environmental > Aquatic > Marine > Hydrothermal vents | place: Pacific Ocean: Lau Basin | collected...
CCGTGCATTTTTCGCTTTCCGGCCCCGCCCGGAGCTGAAGCCTCCGGGCTACGCAACCACGCCGGGTGAACCCGGCTTACGGGCCAGCGGGCGTGCCAAAGCCCCGTTCACGGGGCGCTGTTTCTAGTTCTTCAAACCAACAACGCCGACGATAATCACCTGCCACCTGCCACCTGCTGATTGCCATCTCTACTTTCCCTTCCCCCCACCCAACCCATGACCGACAAGACCGCCCTGCTGAAAAAAGCCCTCATCAAAATCCAGCGGCTGGAGAAGGAACTGGCCCAGGCCCAACAGGCCCTGGAGCAGACGAAATCCCAGCCCCAGGCCGCCGCGCCCGTGGCCATCGTCGGCATCGGCGTGCGCATGCCCGGCATGACGGGCCGCGGGCCCGACGCGTTCTGGCGCATGTTACGCGACGGCGTGGACGCCATCTCCGAGGTTCCTTCCGACCGCTGGGACGTGGACGCGTACTACGACCCCGAGGGCGGGCCGGGCAAGATGACCACCCGCTGGGGCGGCTTCATGCCCGAGGTGGACAAATTCGACGCACCCTTCTTCGGCATCTCGCCCCGCGAGGCGGAGCGCATGGACCCGCAGCAGCGGTTGGTGCTGGAAACCGCGTGGGAAGCCCTGGAGGACGCGGGCATCCCCGCCGAAAGCCTGGCCGGGCGCAAGGTGGGCGTGTTCATGGGCGTGTCCAACTTCGATTATTCGCGCGTCATGGGGCGGGGGGGCGACCTCAGCATCATCGACGCCTACATGGGCACGGGCAACGCCTTCAGCATCGTGGCCAACCGCCTGTCCTACCTGCTGGACGCCCGCGGGCCCAGCGTCGCCATCGACACAGCCTGCTCATCCTCCCTGGTGACCGTGCATCTGGCCGTGCGCAGCCTGCAGACGGGGGAAAGCGACCTGGCCCTGGCCGGAGGCGTCAACCTCATGCTCTCGCCCGAGCCCACCATCACCTTCTCCCAGGCGGGCATGCTCTCGCCCGAAGGTCGCTGCAAGACCTTCGACGCCTCGGCCGATGGCTATGTGCGGGGCGAGGGCGTGGGCGTCATCGTGCTCAAGCGTCTGGAGGACGCGCTGCGGGATGGCGACCACATTTGGGCCGTGATCCGCGGCTCGGCCGTGAATCAGGACGGGGCCAGCAACGGCCTCACCGCACCCAACGCCCAGGCCCAGAAGGCCGTCATCCGCGAGGCGTGGGCCGCGGCCGGGCTGGAGCCGAAGGACGCGGGCTATATCGAGGCCCACGGCACAGGCACGAACCTGGGCGATCCCATCGAGGCCCGCGCCCTGGGCGAGGTGCTGGCGGGGCGGCCGCCCCAGGAGCCCGTGTGGGTGGGGTCGGTGAAGACGAATATCGGGCATCTCGAGTCGGCCGCGGGCATCGCTGGCGTCATCAAGACCGCGCTGGCCCTCTATCACGAAACGATCCCGCCCCATCTCCATTTCAAACAGATCAATCCCCACATTCCCATCGACGAACTCCCCCTGGCCATCCCCACACAGCGGATTCCCTGGCCCAAAGGGAACGGCCCCCGCTACGCGGGCGTCAGTTCCTTCGGCTTCGGCGGTACCAACGCCCACATTGTGCTGGGCGAGGCACCCGACGCCCCTCCCCCCGTCGTGGAGGAGCGCCCGGGTCACGTGCTCGTCCTCTCCGCCCGCGACGACCGGGCGCTGAACGAGCTGGCCGCGGCCTACGCCCGCTTCCTGGACGAGCGTCCCGATCTGGCCCTGGGGGATATCTGCTACAACGCGGCCACGACCCGGTCGGCGTTGGAGCGGCGGCTGGCCGTGAGCGGCCTGGATCGGGCCGAGATCAAGGCCCGGCTGCGCATCGCCGCCGGAGGCCAGGCCGCGGCCGGGGTGAAGCGGGGACAGGTGCGGCGGGGCGAGCGCCGCCGCGTGGCCTGGCTGTTCACGGGCCAGGGAGCGCAATATCCGGGCATGGGCCGGAAGCTCTACGAGAGCGAACCCGTGTTCAAAGACGCTCTGGATCGCTGCGCCGCCATCCTCGACAGGCATCTCGACACGCCCCTGTTCGACGTCCTCTTCCCCGACGACCCCGAGGACGCCCGCATCCACGAGACTGCCTACACCCAGCCCGCGCTCTTCGCCATTGAATACGCGCTGGCCGAGCTGTGGCGCAGTTGGGGCCTGAAGCCCGATTTCGTGCTGGGTCACAGCGTGGGCGAGTATGTGGCCGCGGTGGTGGCGGGCGTCATGAGCCTGGAGGATGGCCTCAAGCTCATCGCCGCCCGCGGGCGGTTGATGCAGGCCCTGCCCCGCGACGAGGGCTCTATGGCTGTCATCTTCGCGCCCGTGGCCGAGGTCGCGCCCGCGGTGGCCCCTTACGCGGAAGGACTGGCCGTGGCGGGCGTCAACGGCCCCAGCAACACGGTGATCTCGGGCCGCAAGGAGCTGGTGGATGAGGTGGCCTCCCAGTTTGAGGCCCAGGGCGTGCGGGTGCGCCGCCTCAAGGTCTCCCACGCCTTCCACTCGCCCCTCATGGCCCCTATGCTAGATGAGTTCGAGGCCGCCGCCCGCACCATCGCGTACAAACCTCCGACCATTCGCCTTGTCTCCAACGTCACCGGCCAGATCTTCGAGCCGGGCCAGGTTCCCGATGCGACCTACTGGCGGCGGCACGTCATGGCCGCGGTTCAGTTCGAGGCGGGCATGCGGGCGCTGGCGGCGAAAGGCGCGCAGGTCTTCCTGGAGGTAGGCCCGCATCCCGTGCTCATCGGCATGGGCAAGCGCATTCTGGAGAAAAACGTCGCCTGGGCGCCCTCCCTGCGGCGGGATGAGGACGATCTGGCTATGATCCTCGACGCGGCGGGCGGGCTGTTCACCGCGGGCGTCGAGTTGGATTGGGACGCGTTCTTCCGCGGCCCGCGGCAGCGCATCCGCCTGCCCCTCTACCCCTTCCAGCGCCGCCGCTACTGGCTGGAGACGAAGCCCGCGGCCTCGCTGGTCGTCGAGCAAGAGCTGGTTTCGGGCGTGATTCAAGTATTAGATGAAGATGGCAACGTCCGCATCCAGGGAGACCGGGTGAAGCTGGCCCGGCTGGCCGATGGCCGTCAGGTGCTGCTGCTGGAATCGGAGGAGGAGGCCGAACCCGAAGCGCCCGAGGCTGTGGAGGAGGCCGCCGAGGCGAAAGAGGACATTATTACGCCCGAACTGGTGCGCAACACCGAGGGCGAACGCCGCCGCGTCGTTCTCACCGCCTATCTGCGGCAGGAGATCGCACGCGTCCTGCGCATGACCCCGGCGGAGATACCCTCCGACCAGCCCCTCATCTACCTGGGCATGGACTCCATCATGGCGGCGGAGTTGAAGAACGCGGTGGACCAGGCCCTGCAGATCGCCATCCCCATCGAAGAGCTGGTGAAAGGCCCCAGCCTGGACGATCTGGTCGCGGTCATCTTGCCCCTGATCGAGCAAGCGCCGACCGGCGTTCCCCTCCGCCGTTACGAGGAGGACCTGCCCGAATATCCGCTGTCTTACGGCCAGCGGGCCATGTGGTTCCAGCATCAGGTCTCGCCGGACAGCATCTTCAATCCCACCTACGCGGCCCGCGTCCGGGCGCCGCTGGACGTGGAGCGGCTCAAGGCCCGCTTCGACGCCCTCTTCCGCCGTCACGACTCCCTCCGCACCCAGTTCTTCACCGTCAAAGGGGAGCCCCGCCAACGCATCGTGGATGAAATCCCGCCCTATTTCCATCGGGTGAACGCCCGCGGCTGGGATGACGTGCGCCTGCATCAGACCCTGGCCGAGTGGGCGCGGCGGCCCTTCGACCTGGTGAACGGGCCGCTGCTGCGGCTGGTGGCGTTCGAGATGGGGGATGAGGATTATGTGATTTTGCTCAGCGCCCATCATATCGTGGTGGATCTGTGGTCCCTGGCCGTGCTGCTGGGCGAACTCAGCGTGATCTGGCCCGTGGAGGACCCCGAGGCCGCGTTACCCTCCGTCCCGGTCCGCTATGTGGATTTCGTGCGCTGGCAACTGGAGATGCTGGAAAGCCCCCAGGGCGAGGAGCTGTGGGCCTATTGGAAGGAGCGGCTGGCGGGCGAACTCCCTTTGCTCAACCTGCCTACCGACCATCCCCGTCCGCCCGTGCAGACCTTCCGCGGGGCCACCAAGACCCTGAAGCTGGGGCGCACCCTCAGCCAGGCCATCAAGGACCTGAGCGAGCGGCACGGGGCCACCACCTACATGACCCTGCTGGCCGCGTTCAAGGTGCTGCTGCGCCGCTACACGGGCCAGGAGGATATCATTGTGGGCACGCCCACCGCCGGCCGCACCCAGCCCGCGGTGGAAAACGTGGTGGGCTACTTCGTCAACCCCGTGCCCCTGCGCTCCGACCTGTCGGGCAATCCCCGCTTCAGCGATTTTCTGCGCCAGGAGAAGGAAGTCGTGCTGGGCGCGCTGGCGCATCAGGATTATCCCTTCAATCTCATGGTGGAGAAGCTGGCGCCCGAACGCAGCGCCGCGTACACGCCCATCTTCCAGGTCATGTTCGTGCTGCAGCGGGCCCACCGCCTGCACGAGGAGGGGCTTTCCCAGTTCGCGCTGGACGCCGAGGGGCTGGAGATGGACCTGGGCGGCATCCCCCTCACCTCCATCCCCATCGAAGAGCAGAAGACGCCCATGGACCTGACCATGATCATGGCGGAAACGGGCGAGGAGCTGGCCGCATCCATCACCTACAACACCGATCTCTTCGAGGAGCGCACCGTCAACCGCATGCTCCGCCATTTCCAGATGTTGCTCCACAGCATCGCGGATGGTCCCGAGCAGACCATCGGCGAGCTGCGGATGCTGACCGAGGCAGAGAAGCGCACTCTCATCGAAGACTGGAACCACACCCGCGCGCCCATCCCCAACCAGACCTTCCATCAGATCGTCGAGACCCACGCCGCCCGGCGCCCCAACGCTTTAGCCCTTACCTTCGAGGATCAGCGCCTCACCTACGGCGAACTCAACGCCCGCGCCAATCAACTTGCCCACCTGCTCATCGCCCGCGGGGTGAAGCCCGAGACGCCCGTGGGCATCATGCTGCCCCGCTCGCTGGACATGATCGTGGCCATGTTGGGCGTGCTCAAGGCGGGCGGCGCCTACCTGCCCATCGATCCCACCTATCCGCCTGAGCGGATTCGGTTTATGATTGAGGATTCGGGAATTGGTATTTTGCTTTCGCAATCGGATCTGAGTAAACAGTTTTCAGTGTTCAGTGTGCAGTGTTCAGAAGAAGCGCGGGCGTCCTCACTGAAAACTGAACACTTGACCGATGGTCACCAAGCCGCCCGGGCATCCTCACCCACCCCTGAAATCCAGGTCATCTGCCTCGATGAACTGAATACTGAACACTTACCGACCACCAACCCCAACGTTTCCCTCTCGCCCGACAACCTGGCTTACATCATCTACACCTCGGGCAGCACGGGGCGGCCCAAGGGCGTCATGCTGCACCATCGCGGGCTGGTGAATTTCATCCTGGGCCAGCGCAAAGTGTACGGAGGATCGTCATCGAGCCGGGTGTTGCAATTCGCCTCCTTCAGCTTCGACGCGGCCACCTCCGAGATCGTTTGGGCTCTGGCCAATGGCGGATCGCTCCACCTTGCCCGCCGTGAGACTCTGCTTTCTGAGAAGAAGCTGGCCGAACTCATGCAGCGCCACGACGTCAACGCCGCCATCCTGCCTCCCACCATCCTCAAGGACTACGACCCGGGCCGATTTCCCACTCTGGCCACCGTGGTTTCTGCGGGCGAGGCCTGCACCTGGGATATCGTGGAGCGATGGCTGCCGGGCCGAGTCTTTCTCAACGGCTATGGTCCCACCGAAACCACCATCGGCCCCACCGGATATCGGGTGCGGGGCATTTTGCGCGACACCGCCACCGTGCCCGTGGGGCGGCCTCTGTACAACGTGCGCGTCTATCTGCTGGATGAGTTCCTGCAGCCTGTGCCTGTGGGCGTGCCGGGTGAGATCTACATTGGCGGGCCGGGCGTGGGACGAGGCTATCTCGGGCGGCCCGAGATCACGGCCGAGCGCTTCCTGCCCGACCCCTTCGCCTCGGAACCGGGCGGGCGCATGTATCGCACCGGCGACCTGGGCCGTTGGCTGCCGGGCGGCGATATCGAATTCCTGGGCCGGGTGGACTTCCAGGTCAAGATTCGCGGGTTCCGCGTCGAGCTGGGCGAGATCGACAATCTGTTGCTCAGGCATCCTGCCGTGGAAGACGCCTTGACCCTGGCCCGCACCGATGCGCCCGGCGGTCCTTGCCTGGTGGCCTATGTGCAACCCAGGCCGGGCGAACGTCTGACCGCGGGCGAACTGCGGGCCTTTCTGGAAAAAGACCTGCCCGACTACATGATCCCCTCCCACTTCATGATCCTGGACGCGTTCCCCCTGTCGCCCAACGGCAAGGTAGACCGCAAACGCCTGCCCGTGCCCTCGGCCGACCGCCCCGAGTTGGCCACGGACTACGTCCCGCCCCGCAACGAGACCGAGCGCAAGATCGCAGCCATCTGGCGAGAGGCGCTGGGATTGGACAAAGTGGGCGTCAACGATAACTTTTTCGAACTGGGCGGGCATTCCCTGCTGCTGGCCAAAGTCAACGAGCAGCTTGAGCAAACCTTCGATCAATCTTTCAGCATGGTGGACCTCTTTCGTTATCCCACCATCGCCCAACTGGCGAAGCGGGTGTCTGCGGATGGCGGCGCCAGAAAATCGGTGAGCGCCGAGGCCAGGGAACGGGCCGCGCGCCGGGGCCAGCGCCGTCCTCCTCCGCGACGCGTCAGAAGATGAGCCTTTGTCAACTTTTACAAAGTTTGGTATGATTTCGCTTAGGAAAACAGATTCCATTTTCGGTAGATTTCGAGCCAGGAGCGATTTGTTTCCGTTGATTTTTCGTAACTATACAGGTATCCTGCAAAATGTTCTACCACGAAGGCTCGGCCCCCCTCCGGCTCCCCCCGAGCTACGCTCAGCGGTAGGGGCGAAGCCACGAAGAAAACCTGAATTATTTCCCCTTCGCGCCTTCGCGTCGTCGCGTCTTCGTAGTTTTTATCTTGCTATGATTGGGTACGCGTATAGTTACGATTTTTCAGCGCTGACGATGGGGCATCCGTTGTCCCACTCACTATGCACTATCCAGATTGCAAGTAACTAAGGTCGTCCCTCGAAAACCACTAAGACACTGGACACTGGCGTTTTTTTGATCTTGACACGAATGAACACGAATTTCACGAAAAAGAATAGGAAAAATTCGCCAAATTCGCTTAATTCGTGTCGAAAGATGGCGTGAAAAGCGACCGAAATAAGTTTCGCCAGGCTCCAGTAAGACACAAAGGCGCAAAGGGAATTGATACATTTTTTTCGTCGTGTTCTTCGTACCTTTGTGTCCTTTGTGGTTTGTTAACCGGGGTGCGTTCGCAGTTACGATCGCAAGCGAAAACATTCCCATTTTCCTCCTGGCAAGCGTAGAGGGGTGGTGCGTTATTCATCCAGGAGACGCTTCCGCAGGGCGGCGAGCGTCCGCACAGTGTTTGTTTTCTACGTAGAATCGGCTTTCCTGAAAAAAGGCTACGAAGGCGCGAAGGAAAAAGATAAGATTTGGAGGGGATTTTCTCCGTGAATCCCCTTATTTTTTCTCTGTGTCTTCCGTGTCTCCGTGTTGAAAAACCTTTTTGCAGTGCATCCAGAATCTCTTTATGAGCGATCTCAACTCGAATCCAGACTATTACGACGACTCCCAAGAGCGCGGTCAGCACTACGACATCGCCGTCATTGGCATGGCGGGGCGCTTTCCTGGTGCACAGGACCTGGAAGCCTTCTGGCGCAATCTGACCGAGGGCGTCGAGTCCATCCATTTTTTCACCCGCGAGGAGATGGAGGCCGCCGGGGTCGATCCCAAGCTGCTTGACCATCCCCACTATGTGAACGCGGGCGGGCATCTGGATGGCGCCGATCTGTTCGATTCGGGTTTTTTCGGATTTTATCCTCGCGAAGCCGATATTCTCGATCCCCAGCAGCGCATCTTTTTGGAGACGGCGTGGGAAGCGCTGGAGCGGGCGGGGTACAATCCCGATACGTACAACGGGCTCATCGGCGTCTTCGCCGGGATGAGCATGAACACTTATATCTTTTACAATCTGATGCGGAACCGGCTGGTGCGGGAGACGGTGCAGCCCTACCAGCTTCCCCTGAGCAACGACAAGGATTTCCTCACCACCCGGGTGTCCTACAAGCTCAACCTGCGCGGGCCCAGCGTGGCCGTGCAGACCGCGTGTTCCACCTCCCTGGTGGCCGTGCATCTGGCCTGCCAGTCCCTCATCAATTACGAATGCGACATGGCCCTGGCCGGGGGCGTCTCCGTGCGTATCCCTCAGAAATCGGGCTATCTCTACCAGGAAGGGGGCATCCTCTCGCCCGACGGCCATTGCCGCCCCTTCTCCGCCGACGCCAAGGGCACGGTCGCGGGCGAGGGCGTGGGCCTCGTCGTGCTCAAGCGTCTGGAGGACGCATTGCAGGATGGGGACATGATTTACGCTCTCATTCGGGGCACGGCCATCAACAACGACGGCGCCGGCAAGGTGGGCTACACCGCGCCCAGCGTGGACGGCCAGGCCAAGGCCATCGCCACGGCCCAGGTGCTGGCCGGGGTGGACCCATCCACCATCTCCTACATCGAGGCCCACGGCACGGGCACCATGCTGGGCGATCCCATCGAGATCGAGGCCCTGACCCAGGTCTTTCGGGAGCACACCGATGAGACCGGCTTCTGCGCCATCGGCTCGGTGAAGGCGAATATCGGGCATCTGGACGCGGCCGCGGGCGTGGCCGGGCTGATCAAGACCGTCCTCGCCCTGCACCACAAGCAGATTCCACCCTCCATCAACTTCACCGCGCCCAATCCCCAGATCGATTTCGAGAACAGCCCCTTCTACGTGCAAACCCATCTTTCCGACTGGATGACCCACCGGCTGCCGCGGCGGGCGGGGGTGAGCTCCTTCGGCATGGGGGGCGCCAATGCCCATGCCGTGTTGGAGGAAGCGCCCGAGCGCCCGCCCTCCGGCCCCTCACGCCTCTGGCAACTGGTGACCCTCTCCGCCCGCACGCCCGAGGCCCTGGAGCAGGCCACCGACAATCTGGCCACCCACCTGCGCGCCCATCCCAACCTCAACCTGGCCGACGCGGCCTATACCCTCAAGGTCGGGCGCAAGACTTTCAAATACCGGCGGATGCTGGTGGCCCGCACCACGGACGAGGTCGCCGCCATCCTCGAAGCGCGGGACCAGGAGCGGCTTTTCGACGCGGAGGAGGAGTTCGAGGGGCGGCCCGTGGCCTTCATGTTCAGCGGCCAGGGCGCACAATACGTGAACATGGCCCGCGATCTCTACGAAAGCGAGTCCATCTTCGCCGAACAGGTGGATCGCTGCGCCCATCTACTGCGGCCCCATCTGGGGCTGGATATCCGCGACCTGATCTTCCCTCCCGCCGGGGAGGAGGATGCGGCCGCGGCAAAGCTGAAGGAAACGCAATACACCCAGCCCGCGCTCTTCACCATCGAATACGCGCTGGCCCAATTGTGGATGCACTGGGGCGCGCAGCCCGAGGCCATGATCGGCCACAGCATCGGCGAATACGCGGCCGCCACCCTGGCGGGCGTCTTCGAGCTGGAGGACGCCCTGGCCCTGGTCGCAGCCCGCGGGCGGCTGATGCAAAGCATGCCGCCGGGCGCCATGCTCAGCGTGCAAATGTCCGAGGCCGACATCGCCCCCTGGCTGGCGAAGGATGACCGCCTCTCCCTGGCCGCGGTCAACGCGCCCGGTCTCATCGCCGTTTCCGGGCCTTTCGAGGCCATCGACGCCCTGGAAAAGGAGCTGGACGAGGCGGGTTACGGCGTGCGGCGGCTGCACACCTCCCACGCCTTCCATTCCCACATGATGGCGCCCATCCTGGGCGAATTCGAGGCCCTGGTGGCCCAGGCCCGTCCCCAGCCCCCGCGCACGCCCTTCATCTCCAACCTCACGGGCGACTGGATCACGCCCGAGCAGGCCACGGACCCGGCCTATTGGGCCCAGCACCTGCGCCGGGCCGTGCGCTTCGCCGAGGGCGTGGGGCGCTTGCTCAGCGAAAGCGCCATGGTGCTGCTGGAAGTGGGGCCGGGCAACACCCTGGCCCGGCTGGCCCGCTGGCACGACGCGGCCACGCCTGACCACATCATCCTGTCCTCCCTACGCCATCCCCGCGTGTCGCGCCACGACCAGGCCTTCCTGCTGGAGACCCTGGGCCAGCTCTGGGCCGCGGGCGTCAGCCTGGACTGGGACGCGTTCTACGAGAACGAGCGGCGCTACCGCATCCCCCTGCCCACCTACCCCTTCCAGCGGCAGCGTCACTGGATCGAGCCCGATATGGCCGGGCTGGAGCTGTCCGCGGCGGGCCTGGAGGATGGCGCCCTGGCCAAGCGCAAGGACGTCCGCGAGTGGCTTTATGTGCCGTCCTGGCGCCGCGCGCCCATCGTTGGCGATCTGCCCCCGGCCAACGGCGACCACGCGCCCTGGCTCATCCTGCGGGATGAACTGGGCGGGCCGCTGGCCCAAATCCTGGAGGAAGCGGGGTATCAGGTGTTGCAAGGCCGTCCGGGCGAGGGCTTCCGTGTGGAAGCAGCGGGGCGCTTCACCCTGCGGCCGGGGCATAGCGGCGACATCCTGGCCCTCATCGCCTATCTCGACGATCACGGCCTGCTGCCCGAGACCATCGTCATCGCCTGGAATACCCCCGAAGATGATTTCGATAGCGCCCGCCGCCGCGGCATCGCCACCTTCATGTTCCTGGTGCGGGCGCTCTACGAACGCAACATCACCCAGCCCCTGCGGCTGATCTTCATCGGCCATCAGGCCCTGGACTTAGCGGGCATGTCGGAGATGCATCCTTTCCAGGCCATGGCCCTGGGCCCGTGCAAGGTGGTGCGGGAAGAGCTGCCCAACATCCGTTGCCGCTTCCTCGACATCGCCGTGCCCGAGGAGGAACGCGCCCGCCTGCGGCTGGCCCGCAAGGTGGCCCGCGACATCCTGCTGGCCGATGACATTGTGGCCGCGTATCGGGGAGGACGGCGCTGGGTGCAGACGTTCGATCCCCTGCCCGCGCCCGTCAACGGTGACGGTCGCCTGCGCCCCCGCGGCGTCTATCTCATCACCGGCGGTCTGGGCAACATGGGCCTGCTCTTCGCCCGCTATCTGGCCGAGAAAGTGGGCGCGCGGCTGACCCTGGTGGGGCGCACGCCCCTGCCCCCGCGGGAGCAGTGGGACGCGACCCTGGACCGGGCACTGCCCGACGACCCCATCGCCCGCAAGATCCGGGCGGTGCGCGAGCTGGAGGCCCTGGGCGCGGAGGTCCTGGTCCTGGCCGCGGACGTGGCCGACGAGGACGCCATGCGCGCGGTCATCCAGCAGACGGTGGAACGCTTCGGCGACCTGCACGGCGTCTTCCACGCCGCGGGCGTCGTGGGGCTGGACGCGCTGGCGCCCCTGGCCGAGCTCACCGAGGACATTTGCCATCTGCACTATCGGGCCAAAGTGTTGGGAACCATGACCCTGGCCCGGGCGCTGGCAGGCCGCGAGCTCGATTTCGTGCTGCTTCAATCCTCGCTCTCCACCATTCTGGGCGGCTATGGGATGGCCGCGTACGCGGCCGCCAACGCCTTCATGGACGCGTTCGCAGCCCAGCAGTCCCGCCGCACGGGCGTCCCCTGGATGAGCATCGATTGGGATGGCTGGGCCTTCGAAGATGGCGGGATGAACCACGCGCCCCTGGGCGCGTCCGACTTGGCCATCCTGCCCGAAGAGGGCCTGCAGACGCTGGAACAGCTTCTGGCCTACGACGATCTGCCCCAGGTGGCGGTCTCCACCGCAGATCTGGACGCCCGGCTGGCCAGGCTCTATCCCACCGAGGAGGAAGAGGCGGCCTCGGCGGGCGAGGAAGAGGCCGCCGCGGTCAGCGCGGGGCTCCATCCCCGGCCCGACCTGGCCACGCCCTTCGTCCCGCCCGAATCCGATCTGGAAAAGGACATCGTCGCCCTGTGGGAACAGACCCTGGGCATCGGGCCTATCGGCGTCCACGATGACTTCTTCGAGTTGGGCGGGCATTCCCTGCTGGCCACGCAGATCGTCTCCCGCCTGCGGGATCGCTATCACGTCAGCCTGCCCCTGCGGCGGCTGTTCGAGAGCCCGACCGTGGCGGGACTGGCCCAGCTCATCCTGGAGGAACAGGGCCAGGCCGGGCACGATACCGCTTTCCAGCCCGAGATTCAGCCCATCCCCAGGGAGGGGGACCTGCCCCTGTCGCCGGGGCAGCAGCGCCTCTGGTTCCTGGACCAGCTCGAACCGGGCACGCCCCTCTACAACAATTTCTCCGCCATCCGCATCCAGGGCGAGATATCCATCCCCTTGCTGGCCCGCAGCCTGAATCACATCGTCGAACGTCACGAGATTTTGCGCACCACTTTCCATGAGGTGGGAGGCAAGCCCGTGCAGCGCATCCACGACCACATGCCCGTGGACCTGCCCGTGCGTGACCTCAGCGACACGCCCGAGGACGAGCGGGAGGCGCGCATCCGCGAGCTGGCCATCGCCCACGCCCGCAAGCCCTTCGACCTGACCCGCGGGCCCCTGCTGCGGGCTGAGGCCCTGCGCCTGGGCGAAGATGACCACGTCCTCTTCTTCACCATGCACCACATCGTCTCCGATGGCTGGTCCGTGGCCGTGCTCATCGAGGAGCTGGCGACCATCTACCAGGCTCTGGCCGCGGGTGAGGAGCCCGACTTGCCGCCGCTGCTCATCCAGTATGCGGATTTCGCGGCCTGGCAACTGGAACGCGTCCGCTCCGAGGAGATGGCCGAGCAGATCCGCTGGTGGGAGGAGCAACTGGCGGGCCTGGAGCCGCTGGAGCTGCCCACCGACCGTCCCCGCCCGCCCGTGCAGACCTCCAACGGCGCCAATCTCTGGTTCGAGCTGCCCCGCGAGGTGTATGAGCGGCTCAACCAACTGGCCCAGAAGGAGGGAGCGACGCCCTTCATGGTGCTCACCGCGGCCCTCTCGACCCTGCTGCACCGCTACACCATGCAGGATGACATCGCCCTGGGCACGCCCATCGCCAACCGCACCCGCGTCGAAACCGAGGGACTCATCGGCTTCCTGCTCAACACCCTGGTGCTGCGCACCGATCTCTCGGGCGATCCCGCGTTTCGGGAGCTGTTGGCCCGGGTGCGAGAGACGACCCTGGGCGCGTACGACCACCAGGACGCACCCTTCGAGATGCTGGTGGACGCGATCCAGCCTGAGCGCGACATGAGCCGCACGCCCCTCTTCCAGGTGATGATCGACCTCCAGCCATCGCAGCTTTCGCACCTCGATCTGCCCAACCTCACAATCTCCCTATTACGTATTGACGACGGCACCTCCAAATTCGATATGGCTTTCTCCCTGGAAGACACGGGAGAGACCATTTCCGGCTACGTCAATTATAACACAGACCTGTTCGTTGAGGCGAGAATCCAGCGGATGGTGGGGCATTTCATCCGCCTGCTGGATGCGGCCACCGCCTCGCCCGATCTCCCCATCTCGCAACTGCCTTTGCTTGGCCCGGAAGAACTGGCCCGGCTGGATGCGTGGGGCGGTCTGGCCGAGCGGGCGAGGGTGGACGCGCCCGACCTGCTGGCCCAGTTCCAGGCCCGGGTGGCGGTCGCGCCCGACGCCCCCGCGGTGGTGCAGGATGACATGACCCTCACCTACGCCGAGCTGGACGCCCGCGCCAACCAGCTCGCCCATGCCCTCATCGCTCGCGGGGTCGGCCCCGAGCAGACCGTGGGCATCCTGCTGCCGCGCACGCCCGACCTCATCGTCGCCCTGCTGGGCGTGCTCAAAGCCGGCGCGGCCTTCGTCATCCTCGCGCCCGACTATCCCCAGGCGCGGATGGAGTACATTCTGGAGGACAGCGCCGCGAGGGTGGTGATCAGTGATCAGTATTCAGTGTTCAGTGTTCAGTCTTCAGTGGAGGATGGAGGGACGGATGGAGCACTGAACACTGAACACTTGCCCGAAGCATTCCAGGCCGACATTGCCCCCGCGCCAGCATCCAAACTCCAGGTGCTCTATCTTGATGCACTGAACACTGACCACTTTACCAACACGCCTCCCGCCGTGGCAATTCATTCTGAGAATGCGGCCTACGTGATTTACACCAGCGGCACAACCGGCCAGCCCAAGGGCGTGGTCGTGGAGCGGGGCCCGCTCTCCCACCACATCGCCAGCATCCGCCAGACCTTTGGTATCACGCCCGAGGACCGGGTGTTGCAGTTCGCGGCCCTCACCTTCGATCAGGGCCTGGAGCAGGTGTTCGTCACCCTGACCACGGGCGGGACCCTGGTGCTGCGCGGGGAGGAGGTGTGGCCGCCCGAGGCCTTCGCGCCCTTCCTGCGCCGACACGGCGTCACGGTCATCAACCTGCCGCCCGCCTACCTGGCTCAGGTGATGCACGCATGGGCGCAGGACCCTGACCAGGTGGCTGAGACCGACCTGCGGCTGATCATCTCGGGCGGGGAGGCGCTTACGCCCGAGATCGTGGACATCTGGCGGGAAAAGCTGCCCCGCGTGGCCCTGATCAACGCCTACGGCCCCACCGAGGCCGTCATCACCGCCACCACCTACGAGGTGCCCCGCGCGGCCAACGGCGCCTCGCCCGCGGCCGCATTGCCCATCGGCGGGCCCGTCGCCCCGCGCACCGCGGTTATCCTCGACCGCTACGGCAACCGTACGCCTATCGGCGTCCCGGGCGAGCTCTGCCTGGGCGGCGACGCCCTCGCCCGCGGCTACCTGGCCCGACCTCGCATCACTGCCGACGCCTTCCGCCCTGATCCGTTCATCGCAAAACTCCCTCCCCCGAGCGCGAGCGCAGCGAGCCTCGGGGGAGGGCCGGGGAGGGGGCGTCTGTATCGCACCGGCGACCTGGCCCGCTTCCGCGAGGATGGCGCCATCGAATTCCTGGGCCGCATCGACCATCAGGTCAAGGTGCGGGGCTTCCGCATCGAGCTGGGTGAGATCGAAGCCGTGCTGGAACAGCATCCCGACGTGGAGCGGGCCGTGGCCCATGTGTACGAAACCGAGCAGGGCAAGCAGATCGTGGCATACATTGTCAACACCAACGGCGATCTGCCCGCCCTCTCGGACCTGCACGAGCATCTCAAGGCCCGCCTGCCCGGCTACATGATCCCGGGCGTCTTCATCCCCCTGGACGAACTCCCCCTCACCCGCAGCGGCAAGGTGAACCGCAAAGCCCTGCCCTCGCCCGACGGCCAGGGCCAGCGCCTGACCTCGGGCCAGGCGTATGTCCCGCCTTCAACGCCCGTGGAAGAGGACCTGGCCCGCATCTGGGCCGAGGTGCTGGGCGTGGAACGGGTCGGCATCCACGACAACTTCTTCGAGCTGGGCGGGCATTCCCTGCTGGCCACGCAGATCGCTTCCCGCGTGCGGGAGCTGTATGACGTGGACGTGCCCCTGCGCTCGTTGTTCGAATCCCCCACCATCGCCCAACTGGCCGCGCTCATCACCGAGGCCATGTTGGAGGATATCGAGGAAGAGGAGCTGGATGACCTGCTGGAGCAACTGGATGCGCTGGACCTGGACGACCTCGACATCGATGGCATCTCGGAAGATGAGCTGCTGCGGCTGCTGGGCGAGGAATGAGGAATGAGGGCAAGAACACCCGCAGGTGAACCTGCGGGCTAGAAACAACGCCCCGTCAACGGGGCTTTTCGGGCCGACGCCCGTCCCAGCCGGGTTCACCCGGCGTCGTTTCCTAGTCCGGAGCTTCAGCTCCGGGTGCGGGCTGGTCTCCCGGTCTCCCCACCCACTGAAAACCGAACACTGAACACGAAAAACTCTCACCACCCATGCCCGACCGTCTCGACCGCCTCTCCCCTGAACAGCGCGCCAAACTGGCGAAGCTGCTGGCCGCCAGGAAGCGCAAGCAGCAAACGCGCAAACTCACCATCGCGCCCCGGCCCGACCGGGACAGCTATCCCCTCTCCTTGCAGCAGGAGCAGCTCTGGCTCATCGACCAGCTTGAGCCGGGCAATCCCGCTTACAACATCAACGCCGCGGTGCGCATCATAGGCCCGCTGGCGCCGTCCATCCTGCGGGAGAGCTTCCGGCGGGTGCTGGAACGGCATGAGGTGATGCGGGCGTGGTTCGACGCGTCCGAGGGATGGCCCCGCCAGAGCATCAGCGACTCGGTCGAGCTGGACATCCCCCGCCTCGACCTGCGGGAGCTCACGCCCGAGGCCCGGGAGGCCGAGTTCCAGCGGCTGGCCGAAGACATGGCCGGGACCCGCTTCGACCTGAGCCAGCCCCCGCTGATGCGGGCGGCCCTGGCCCGCATGGACGAGCACGAACACATCTTCCTGCTCACCATGCACCACATCATCGCCGACGGGTGGAGCATGGGCGTGCTGGTGAAGGAATTGGTGAGCGTCTACGAGGCCCTGGCCGCGGGCCGCGAGCCCGACCTGCCGCCCCTGCCCATCCAGTATGCGGATTACGCCTGGTGGCAGCGGCAATGGCTGGAGGGCGAGGACTACGGGCGTCAGCTCGCGTTCTGGAAAGAGCAGATGACGCCCCTGTCCCCGCCCCTGCAACTCCCCACCGACTATCCCCGTCCGCCCGCTCCCCGCTACGAAGGCCTGCACCACGAGTTCCTCATCCCCAAAGCCCTGGTCGGGCGGATGCAGACCCTGGCCCGGGAACAGAACACCACCCTGTTCAGCGTGCTCATGGCCGGGTTCAAGACCCTGCTGGCCCGCTACACCCACCAGGATGACATCGTCGTGGGCGCGCCCGTGGCCAACCGCCCCTTCCCCGAGCTGGAGTCCCTGCTGGGTTACTTCGTCAACCCCCTGCCCATGCGCACCGACCTGGGCGACGATCCCACCTTCCTGGAGCTGCTGGCCCGGGAGCGGGAGGGGAACCAGGCCGCGTTCGAGCATCAGGCCGCGCCCTTCGAGAACATCGTGCAGGCCGTGCAGCCCCAGCGTTCCCTGGCCCATTCGCCCCTGTTCCAGATCCTGTTCACACTCCAGAACACGCCCCGGCGGCTGGAGGCCCGGAACGTGCGTTTCGAGCCTCTCACCCTGGAGTCGGGCACGGTCAAATTCGACCTCACCCTGACGGTGGAGGAGGATGCCGGGGGCCTGCGCTGCTGGCTGGGCTATCGCACCGACCTCTTCCACCCGGAGACGGTCGCCCGCATGGCCCGGAATTTCGTGACATTGCTGGAAGATGCGATGGCGCGGCCGGAGGAGCGGATTTCCCGGTTGCGGATGCTGGATGAGGCGCAGGTGGGGGAATTGGCCGCGCTGGGAGTTGGGGAAAAGTATTCAGTGTTCAGTGTTCAGTATTCAGTGGTCGAGCTTTTCGAGCGGCAGGTGGCGGCTCGGCCCGATGCGACCGCCATCCTCGCACCCGATGAGTTGATGCGGGAAGAACCGCGGGCGCTCACCTACGCCGAGCTGGACGCCCGCGCCAACCAGCTCGCCCACGCCCTCATCGCCCGCGGGGTCGGGCCCGAAACCCGCGTGGGCGTCATGCTTCCCCGCTCCCCCGAGCAGATCATCGCTCTGCTGGGCATCCTCAAAACCGGCGCGGCCTACGTGCCCCTGGATCCAAGTTATCCTGCGGAGCGGCTGCGGTTTATGGTGGAAGACAGCGAGCTGGAGTTCGTGGTGAGTAATCAGTATTCAGTGTTCAGTGTTCAGTATTCAGAAGAAGATGGATGGTCTGCGGAAGAACTGAACACTGAACACTTGTCTGACGCTTCCCACACCGACGTTGCCTCCGCGTCAGCGCCCGCATTCCAGATACTTCATCTCGATGAACTGAACACTGAACACTTGCCTGACGTGGCCCCGGCCAACGCTGATTCGAAGCTCATCTCAGATGGCAAAGTCTTCTTCCTCGATGAACTGAATACTGAACACTATCCCGACACATCTCCTGACATCCCCCTCCACCCCGACAACGCCGCCTACATCATCTACACCTCCGGCACCACCGGCCAGCCCAAGGGCGTGGTCGCCACCCATCGCGGATTGAGCAATTACATCCAGCACGCGGCCCGCTCCTTCGGCCTCACGCCCGACGACCGCGTGCTGCAATTCTCCTCCATCAGCTTCGACGCCGCCGCCGAGGAGATCTACCCCACCCTGATCTCGGGCGCGACCCTGGTCCTCCGCACCGACGCCATGATCGGCTCCGCCCGCGCGTTCATCGAGGCGTCGGAGCGGCTGGGCGTCACCGTGTGGGACTTCGCCACCGCCTTCTTCCACCAACTCATCGGCGAGATGGCCGAGACGGGCCTGGATGCGCCCGAGGCCCTGCGGCTGGTCGTCTTCGGCGGCGAAAAGGCCCAGCCCGCCATCCTGCGGCAATGGTTCCGGCAGGTGGGCGAAGGGGTGCGGCTGCTCAACACCTACGGCCCCACCGAGACGACCATCGTCGCCACGGAAAGCGAGATCACGCCCGAGAAGCTGGATGACGCCCTGCCCGCGCCCATCGGCCGGCCGGTGAGCCACACCCGGGCGTGGGTGGTGGATGCGCACGGTCAATTCGTCCCCCGCGGGGTCGTGGGCGAGCTGCTCATCGGCGGCGAAGGCGTGGCTCGCGGCTACCTCAACCGCCCCGGCCTCACCGCCGAGCGCTTCCTTCCTGATCCTTATCCTCACCTCCGGGAGGCGACCAGGAACCTATCATTAGCACCGGATGGGGTAGGTCGCCTCCCGGAGGTGGGAGCGCGTTTGTATCGCACCGGCGATCTCGTCCGCTGGAACATCCACGGCGAGCTGGAATTCCACGGACGCGCGGACAATCAGGTCAAGGTGCGGGGCTACCGCATCGAGCTGGGCGAGATCGAGGCCCGGCTGCTGGCCCACCCCCGGGTGCAGAAAACCCTGGTGCGGGTCTTCGAGCGGACCAACGGCGACAACCGCCTGGTGGCCTACGTCACGCCCGAGGGCGAGCCGCCCACCACGGCCGAGCTCCACGCCTTCCTCAAACAAACCCTGCCCGACTACATGATCCCCGCCCATGTCTTCGTGCTGGATGCGTTCCCGCTGGCGGCCACGGGCAAGGTGGACCTGAAGGCCCTGCCCTCGCCCGACGGCCATCGTCCCGACCTGAGCGTCGAGTTCGTGGCCCCGCGCGACGCGCTGGAAACGAAGCTGGCCGGGCTGTGGGCCGAAGTCTTGGGCGTGGATCAGGTGGGCGTGCACGACAACTTCTTCGAACTGGGCGGCGATTCCCTGCGCGCGGCCATCGTCATCAACCGCTTGCAGGCGGCGCTGGACGTGGTCATCTACGCGGTGGCCCTGTTCGATGCGCCCACCATCGCCCAACTGGCCGATTACCTGCGTGGGCGATTCCCCCGACAGGTCGCGGCCTGGGTGGGGGATGCGAGTCTGGCCGAGGCCGGGGAAGCCCCGCCGCCTCCTGCGCCCACCATCACC
>Ga0256832_1000927_pt1 | contig 19566 bp, 20 predicted proteins | sample 134614metaG_FD_190534 | JGI IMG/M metagenome (GOLD analysis project Ga0256832, IMG submission 190534) | Hydrothermal vent microbial communities from Lau Basin, Pacific Ocean - 134-614 | ecosystem: Environmental > Aquatic > Marine > Hydrothermal vents | place: Pacific Ocean: Lau Basin | collected...
ATATTTGAATTTATTAATACATTTATGTAAAATACAGGCAGTATCTTACAAAGGGGAGAAAATATGAAAAGGGTTTTACTGCTGATTGGGATTTTGTTTTTTTCAAAGGTTTTTGCTTACACAGACCTTTCTGCAGAAGAGTTTAAAAAAATGATGAAAGAAAAAGATGTTGTGATTATAGATGTTAGAACTCCAGAGGAGTATGAGAAGGACGGGCATATAAAGGGTGCTAACCTTATTCCTGTTCAGCTTTTCAGGTATATATATCTTCCAGGACTGAGAGATAAAAAGGTTCTTGTTTACTGCAGAAGTGGAAACAGAAGTGCTACTGCAAGTAAGATGCTTGAGCAGATGGGTATAAAAAATGTTTATAACCTTAAGGGTGGTATAATTGAGTGGAAATCTAAGAAACTTCCTGTTGAGTTTGGCTGGAAATAATCCTGTTCACTATCCTGTCCTGAAGATCAAACATCTTTTTTGCCTCGGCAGGACATACCTCATGGTCGTATCCTAAAAGATGTAGTATTCCATGTGTTAAAAGCCTGATGATCTCTTCCTGGTAGGGTATTCCTGTCTCTTCAGCCTGTTTTTTTGCAAAAGGGAGGGATATGATCACATCACCTAATATTTTGTATTTGTAGCCGGGAGGTTTTTCATCTATAGGAAATGACAAAACATCTGTTGGTCTGTCCTTTTTCCTCCACTGTTTGTTTATCTGTCTTATATTTTCATTGTCAGTCAGGGTTATGCTGAGTTCCACATTGTCAAGCTGGAGCTCTTTCAGTATTTGTTGTGATATCTGTTTTACAAACTTTTTTGTTATTTTTCTGTCGTATATATCTTTACTTATCAGAATTCTGTTCATTATCCTTGTTCCTTTCGAACCTGTCGTATGCTGTTATTATCCTCTGGACTACAGGGTGTCTGACGACATCTTTTTCTGAAAATCTGCATATACCTATCCCTTTAACGTCCTGCAGAACTTCAAGTGCCTGAACAAGACCTGAGTTTGAAACCTTTGGAAGATCTATCTGCGTTATGTCTCCTGTTATCACAGCTTTTGATCCAAAGCCTATCCTTGTAAGAAACATCTTCATCTGTTCTTTTGTTGTGTTCTGTGCCTCGTCAAGAATTATAAATGCATCATTTAGAGTTCTACCTCTCATAAAGGCGAGGGGGGCTATCTCTATGATGTTTTTCTCAAGCATATCTTTTATTTTGTCAGGATCAACCATCTCGTATAATGCATCATAAAGGGGTCTGAGGTATGGATCAACCTTTTCTGTCAGTGTTCCCGGAAGAAATCCAAGTTTTTCACCTGCCTCAACAGCCGGTCTTGTTAGTATTATTCTGCTTACCTTCTGCTGTTTCAGGTAAGATACAGCCATAGCCATCGCAAGATATGTTTTACCTGTTCCGGCAGGACCTACTCCAAATGTTATGTCATTTTTTTTGATCGTGTCTATGTATATTTTTTGTGAAGGGGTTTTTGCCATTATTGGCTTTTTTCTGTGTGTGAAAAGTATCGCCTCATAATTCCCTACAACCTTTTCCTCAGGTGTTTCGTTTTTGTACCCTAACGCCAGATCTCTTACATCTTTAGGGGACAGCTGGTGTCCACCCTCAAAGTAAGATGCTACCTTGTGCATAAAATCCTCAAATTTATCAAGCGCTTCTTCTGAACCTTCTGCTATCAGGCTTGTTCCCCTTGCAAAAATATCTATACCAAAGACATTCTCAAAATGTTTTATATTTTCATCCTTACTTCCAACTATGCTCCAGAAAGCTTCCTGAGGTATCTGAATTTCTAATTTTAAAATCTTTCTTACCTCCTTTTTAGTTTATTTACGGTGATAATTTATACATTTTTCAGTTTTTTCAACCTATAGTGAAAACCAGCCTTCAGGGGGAGTGATGTAAATTTTTTTGTTTTGTGTATCAATATCCTTAACAAACTCTTTTATGAAGGGAAGGTGTCTTGTTTTGTCATCTGTGCATTTTATTATCAGATAAGCTGTTGAAAGCCTGTCGTCTATTTTTATTACCTTCCCAACGACTTTGTCTTTGTATATAACATCTGCATCTAATATCTGGTATTCATAAAATGTGTCTTTTTCAGGTGGTGGAAGCCTTGATATTTCAACATAAAAATATCTGTGTTTCAGTTTTTTTGCCTTTTCAAGATCATCATATCCTCTGAATTTTATAAGACCCTTTTTCTTTGAATAACTCTCAACCTCAAGGGGTATAAAGTTCCCCTCTTTATCTTTTATATATATGACTGATGGGAGTTTGAAATTTGGAGGAAATATCTCTATTTTTAGATCTCCCCTTACACCGTGTGTTCCGTGTATCTTTCCGGCAATGACCATCTCCTCTTTAACGGTCACTGTTACTCACCCCTTCTTGTGGCTATATTTATTTCCTCAACCCCTGATTTTTTTGCTATATCCATAAGATGGACAACCTTTCCGTATTCAACCCTTCTGTCAGCCACAACAACAAGGGCTTTTGCTTTTCTTTCTGTTAGAAATTTTGCTATCTCCTCATCTGTGGATTTTTTCCTTCCTATGTAGTAGTTTCCATCTTTATCAACAAATATCTTTACAGGTTCAACAGATGTTTTTTCTGCTGTTGCCTTTGGAAGTTCAACATTTATCGATGAAATTGGTGCTAATGTACTGACTATACCTAAAAAAAGTATAATGATAAAGGCTATATCAACAAGAGCCGTCATATCAACAACAAAGCCCCGATCTTCTATCTTAAGATACTTTCTGAAGTTCATCTTTCTGACCTTCTTGTCTTGTTTCTGTAAGTTGATAAACAAGTTCTGTGGCAAGGTTCTCAAGCTGTGAAACCACAAATGATAGTTTTGATCTAAAATACCAGTAAGCTGCAAGAGATGGTATGGCTATAGAAAGACCAAACGCTGTCGTTATAAGAGCCTGAGATATTCCTGAAGACAGCACCTCAGGATTTGATAATCCCTCAACAGATAGAGCCTCAAAAACCTGTATCATACCTGTAACTGTACCCAGAAAACCAAGAAGAGGAGCTATGGCAGCTATTGCTCCTATGGCATTCACATAGCCTTCTAATTTTGGTATCTCTGCCCTTGCTATCTCCTCTGCAACTGTTTTGAGCTGTTCCTGTGTTTTTCTTCCTTTTATGTACGCCTCAAGTAGTCCTGCTATCATCGCTGTTGCTATAGAGTTTGTGTTCTTTGCTATCGTTATCGCCTCAGGAAACCTTTTTTCCTGTATGTAGAATGAGATCTCCTCTATCTTTTTAACAGGAAATGTTTTTCTAAAGGACAGAGAATATAGCCTCTCTATAATGAACGCCACAGATAGAACCCCTAAAAACAGCAGGGGATACATAAGGGGTCCACCTTTTTGAAATATCTGAACTATATATTCCATTCATATTCCTCCTTTAACGGCATTCAGGAAGTCCTTTCAGGAGTTCCTGAAGTTTTTCTTTAAGTTTTTGTTCTATCTCATCATTTTTAATTGGTTTGAGCATACAGGCAGCTTCCTTTTTCTGTCCGCTTTCCTTCATTATTTCGGCTGCTTTTAATCTTGCCTTTATAACAAACTCTTTTGCCTCTGGATACAGATAAACCACATTTATAAAATTGTTTAGTGCATCTTCAAGATTTCCATTTTTCTGGTGTATAACCCCCAGTAAAAAGTAACTTTCAGCAACATGGTAGTAATCTGAACCTCCTGTTGCTTCCTCAAAATATTTTATTGCCATATCTGCGTGTCCTTGTTCAAGCTGTATTTTGCCAAGGTAGTAAGCTATATCATTTCTGTATTTTGGAAATCTTGTATACAGATCTTCAAAATAGTTTCTCGCTTCAAGCAGATCTCCTTTTTTGTAATAAAGGACTGAAAGCTTAAATCTATTTTCATCGGTATCAGGAAGGGTTTTTAAAACAGCTATAGCTTTATCCAGATTTCCTTGCTCCTGATATGCTTTAACAAGAAGTGATTTTGCATTTATTGAAAACTCTCCGTTAGGAAATTTTCTGAGGTAATCTTCAAGAGTTTTTATTGCCTTATCTTTATCTCCTTTCTGGTAGTACAGGTAGCCTAATTTATAGAATGCGTAATCTGCCTCTTTTACATCTTGCTGAACAACCTGATTGTAAATCTGTTCTGCTTTCTCGAAATTTTTGTTTTCAAGGTAGTGGTCTGCAAGCTGGAGTTTAAGAAGGTTTACAAATGGATAATTTGGATATTTTTTTATAAAGCTCTCTATCTGCTGGGCTACATTTCCTGTTGATCCTTTCATCTCAAGAACTGTAAGCTGGTATGCAGCGTCTATCGCCTCAGGTGTATTTGAGTATTTCTGTATAAACTTTCTGTATATCTGTCTTGCTTTTTCCACTTCACCAAGATTGTAATAACTGTCTGCCATTCTGAGAATAGCCTGCCTGCCTAATGCTGTGTCTCTGTGTTTTTTGGCGTAATTCCAAAACTCCTGTGCTGCTTTTGAGTAGTTCTCTTCAGAAAAGTAAGAGTATGCGTAAAGGTATCCTGCTTCTTCACCTATTTTGTCTTTTTCTGAGGATAGTTCTTTTAAAACTTCTCTCGCTTTTTCAAGATTTTCCTGTTTCAGATATATATAAGCAAGTAAAAATCTACTCTTTCTGTCTTTTCTGTCTTTTATTATCCTGTAAGCCTGATCAAGTAGATCCCCGTTGAATGCAGAAACAGCTTTCATATAAGGATCGTTAAATGCCTGATAGGCTTTTTTATACTCTTTTTTTATGAAAAAATACCATCCTAAAAGATCAGATGCATAATCCGGGTCGAACTGTTTGATCCTTTTTACAGTCTGGAGGTAATCTTTGAACTGCTTTAAACGAAAGTATATGTCTGATAGATACCTCAAGGCTTTTTCTTTAAGTTCTTCAGATTCAGAGAACCTTACAGCCTTTTCAAAGTATTCTTTAGCTTCAACAGGTCTTTTCATTTTCAGAAGTGAATATCCTGCGTAAAGATTAAAAAGAGGTGTGCCAATTTCCTTAAACATAAGGAATGCGTATCTGTAGTTTCCTGTGTTGTAGGCTGTTATAGCTAACTTTTTCCTTAAATAATCTATGTATATATTTCCTGTTTTTGCTGATCTTTGGAGTATCACAAAAGCTGTTTTAAAATCATTCCTGTCTGCAAGCTCTTCTGCTACCTTTATATAGAGGTTCTGTGCAAGATTTTTATCCCTTGATTCAAGTATTCCGGCTTTTTCAAGAGCTTCCTGTATCCTGTTATATTTAATATCAATAATTCCAAGTCCGTAGATCGCATAATCTGACATTTTTTCTACAGAGCCGTATCCTTCAAGAAATTTTTGAAAGTATGCAGATGCTTCTGGATACTTTTCCAGGTTCAGATATGAAAATCCTTTTAGAAGAATAAGATGTCTGTAGTACTCGGGGGATTGTATCTTGTTTAAGATTTTTAGTGACCTGTCAAACTTATGATTTGCAAACAGAACATATCCTTTCATGTACTTGCAGTAATTTATGAAGTTTATTTCAAGGTTTTCACATTTTAAATCTTTTATAAGTTCAAAAGCCTGTTGTGGTTTTCCTTTAAGGGCAAAAACTACACTGTGCCAGAAAAGACTGTTATCGTCTGTAAGTTCTATATTTTTTAAAAGTTCTTCAGCTGTATTCATGTTGTGAAATTTTAGGCTGAAAACAACCCCTGACAAACAGGAATAATCTTTTGATTTTGATATTAAATTTTGTGTACAACCTTTGATAAACATTTTCAGAGAATTCTTTTCTTCACCAAGATTACTGTAAACAAGTCCCAGTAGATAGTAAGCATCTGCTATAAAAGGAACATCAGGATATTTTTTGATTAGCTTTTCAAGTTTTTCCTTAGCAAAAAAGTATCTATTGTTTAAAAAATCATCAATCGCATCTGACATCAGGGCATTTTCTTCAGGAATTCCCAGAAATGAGGAGGGTTTTTTAAAGCTCAGTACAGGAGGTCTGACATCGTAAGGAGGGATTGGTTTAACATCTTCAACGAAAAGTTTTATCTGAAGTTTTTCCCCTATATTCAATTTTTCAGGTGGGGATAATACAGCCTTTCTTTCCTGTTTTTGGGCGATAATCTCTATAGGAAACGTTATTTCAGGAACTTTAACTTCCTGTGGAAACACCTTAAATGATATTAATAGTAATATTAAAACAACCACCCTTAACATTTACTTAACCTCTAAAACTTTCATTGCACTTGTGATGTCCACTTTTATCTGTTTTTTTAGCTGATCTATATCCCTGAACTTTTTTTCTTCTCTAATAAAATCTTTAAAGAATATTTTTACTTGCCGTTCTTCTGATATATCAACAGACTTTCCAATTATATGTGCCTCTATAAAAAGATCTTTTCCATCAATGGTTGGTCTTGTTCCGTAGTTTATAACCGCCGGATATATCTCTCCATTAAATGATACGTATCCTGAGTAAACCCCTTTTTTTAAACACAGATCCTCAGGAGGTTTTATGTTTATAGTTGGAAATCCTATTTTTTTTCCAATCTGGTTGCCTCTGTGTATTTTTCCTTTTATACAGTATGTTCTACCAAGTAGTTTTGAGACATTATAAACATCTCCTTTCTTTAAAAGTTCCCTTATTTTTGTACTGCTGATCCTTTCGTTATCTATTTTTATAGGAGAAATAACTTTTACTTGAAGTTTGTATCTTTTTCCTATTTCCTTCGCTGTGCTAATGTCCCCTTTTCCCATGTGCCCAAATTTCCAGTCGTGTCCAACTATCAATTTTCTGCATTTAAGCTCACAGGTTAAAAATCTTATAAACTCTTCAGGTGTTTTTTCTGCAAAATTTTTATCAAAATTGATCACATACACATAGTCTATTTTTTGATCTTTAAGCAGGTCTAATTTTGTCTCAAGGTTTGTAATCCTGCAGGGAGCATCTTTGGGTCTGAGTATTTTTTTAGGATGGGGATCAAATGTTATAACGAGGGATTTTTTTCCTTCTTTTTTAGCTGTTTCTTTAACAAGTTTTAAAATAAACGTATGACCTTTATGAAATCCATCAAAGTTTCCTATGGTGCATACTGTTTCCTCATTTATTGGAAGATCTTTTTCTCTGATAACCTTCATTCTTCTCCATCTAAGAATTTATTTGCTGCCTCCTGTATAACAGAATAGGAAAAACCTCTATTTTTTAAAAATTTTACTATATCGGCGTAATTTTTTTCTTTTTTGTATTTAAAATTCAGCAGGTAAAGGGCTGATTTGAGTTCTTCCTCAAAGGAAAACTCAACCTCTGTTATACCCTTTCTGTAAAGCTTATTTTTTACAGACAAAGGGCTTTTACCTTTCTGGAGATTTATCTCTTTGTATCTTTCAAGAAGCTTTTCATCATCAATAAGTTTTTGTTCTTTCAGATATTCAATTGTCTTTTGTACTTCCTTTTCTGAAAAACCTTTTAATAACAATTTATTTTTTAGTTCAGTTTCAAAGTAATCCCTTCTTGATAAAAGCTTTAATGCGTATGATTTAGCCTTTTCCATCTATTTAGTATTTCGGATTGTCAAGTCCGTACATTCCTGTGTCGTATTCCCCTGAAGAAACACCTTTTATCTTCAGATCAAGATCAGATGGGTTTGTAGCGTAAGCAAGGGCATTTTCGTATGAGATCCAGCCCTTGTTGTAAAGCTCAAGTATCGCCATATCAAATGTCTGCATCCCGTACTCTGTTTTTCCTTTTTCCATAAGCTCCGTTATTGTTTCAAATTTGTCAGGATCTATTATTGCATCAAACACAGCACCTGTATTGATAAGTATCTCTACCGCAGGTACAATCCCATCCTTGTCTTTTCTTGGTATAAGCCTCTGTGATATTACAGCTTTCAGTGTTGAGGCAAGCATTATTCTAATGTGGTTCTGTGCCTCAAGGGGAAACATATCTATAATCCTGTTTAGTGTGTCTTTCGCATCCTGTGTGTGCAGTGTTGAAAAAACAAGGTGTCCTGTCTCCGCAGCCCTTAGGGCTGTTTCAACAGTTTCTATATCCCTCATCTCACCAACCATAATAACGTCCGGATCTTCCCTTAGAGCTGCTCTGAGAGCTGTCGCAAATGTTGTTGAATCAAGACCAATCTCCCTCTGGGCTATGTAGCATTTTTTGTCGTGGAAAACATACTCAATAGGATCCTCAATTGTTATTATCACGTCCTCCATTTTCTGATTTCTGTAGTCTATCATAGCAGCAAGGGTTGTTGATTTACCTGTTCCGGTAGGACCTGTAACAAGAACAAGACCCCTTTTTTCAAGGGATATTTCAGCCAGTTTTTTTGGAAGGTTCAGTTCATCAAATGATGGTATTTTTGTTTTTAGTATCCTGAATGCAAAAGCGTAAGTTCCCCTTTGTCTGTACACATTCACCCTAAATCTACTAACTCCGGGGATTGAGTAGGATATGTCTATCTCTCCTTTCCTGATTAATTCGGCTTTTTTATTTTCACTTTTGATTACTGTATTTATAAAATTTACAATGTCCTGTTCTCTTATTTTTCCGTATTTATCCATATCTGTAAGTATTCTGTTTATTCTGAAGACAGGATGCCTTCCTATTTTCAGATGAATATCTGTTGCGTTCGTATTTACAGCATCTGTTAAAATTTCATTCAGATCCACCTTTTATCGCCTCCCGTATCTTTTGTTCTATTTCCTCTCTTATTTCAGGATTTTGTTTTAAAAACTCTCTTGCTTTTTCCCTGCCCTGTCCTATTTTCTGATCTCCGTAAGAATACCATGAACCGCTTTTCTTTATGATCCCAAGCTCTTCCCCAAGATCAAGTATCTCTCCCTCTTTTGATATTCCTTCCCCGTATATAACATCAAACTCCGCCTCTTTAAAAGGAGGGGCAAGCTTGTTTTTTACTACTTTTACTCTTACCCTGCTTCCAACCTTTTCGCCTGAATCTTTAATATCTTTTTTTCTAACTTCCAACCTCATATCTGCAAAGAATTTTATAGCCCTTCCCCCTGTTGTTGTTTCAGGATTTCCATACATAACGCCAACTTTTTCCCTTATCTGGTTTATAAGAACAAGGGCTGTGTTTGACTTGTTTACAGCACCTTTCAAAACTCTCATAGCTTTTGACATAAGTCTTGCGTGCAGACCAACATTTGAGTCCTCAATATCCCCTTCAAGCTCTGCTTTTGGAACGAGGGCTGCCACTGAGTCTATAATAACCACATCTACAGCACCACTCCTTATAAGGGTTTCTGCTATCTCAAGAGCCTGCTCTCCATAATCTGGCTGTGAGACCAACAGGTCTTCTATGTTCACCCCTATAGCTTTTGCATATTTTGGATCAAAGGCATGTTCAGCATCAATAAATACAGCTTTCCCTCCCATCTTTTGTGTTTCGGCGATCAGATGAAGTGTAAGGGTTGTTTTTCCTGAGGATTCAGGTCCGTAAACTTCTGTTACTCTTCCTCTTGGTATTCCCCCAATACCTGTTGCAAGATCAAGCGTTAATGATCCTGAAGGTATTGCCTCAACAGATTTGATACCTTCAGAACTGAGGGTCATCACTGACCCTTTTCCAAACCTTTTTTCTATCTGTGCCAGAGCACTTTCAAGAGCTTTTTTTCTGGCTTCTAACTCTTTTTTATCAATAACATCGCTCATATAGATAAATCCTCCTTGTTATTCAGCAGAAACAACTCTTGGAACGACAAAAAATCCTTTTTCTGACTGGGGAGCATTAGATAGAGCCTCTTCATTTGAAAGACCTTCTTGGGGTATGTCGTTCCTCATAGGAGTTTCCTGCTGATTTAGTTCATAAAAAGGTAATATATTTTCAGTATCAAGTTCTTCAAGTTTTTTTATAAAGTTCAAAATATCACCAAGCTGCTTTGAAAAAAGCTCCACTTCCTCTTCTGTAAGTTTAAGTTTTGAAAGCTGTGCTACTTTGGTAACAGTTTCTCTGTCTATCATCTTTATCCCCGATATATTTTTTTCGTCAGGTATAATTTTACCATTATTTTTATATTGTTTCCTGTTTTTGTTTCCTGTAAGTGCTTGATAAATAAATAAAACTGTAAAACATAAACTTAATAGATCATTTATATGATAAAAATCATTCCTATTAAGGAAACAGTGTAATAAATTATAACTACCCTAAGTTAGCATCCCCCTCCCTCCCCCTCCATTTCCTGCGGGTCTTAAAGACCCGCCTTTTTATTTTCTTCTTTTTTTAAAGTAGCTGTTGAGCCATTTTAATGCTTTTTCAGGATGGTCTATCAGATCCTCCCTACCGTTTTTTATAAGAACAGCTTTCTGTTTTTCTGATAGTTTATAGTTTTTCATTGCTTCTTTTTTTGCTCTGTTTATCCATTTTTTTATCTTCTCTTTGTCGTTAAGAACTTCCTCTGGAATCTCAAGACCTGTTTTTTCAGATAGGGATCTGGCATAGGCTATCTGTTTTTCTGTGGGTTTTGTTTCTTTATGCTGATCAATAAATTTTTTCAGCTCTTCAGGGTTGTCAAGTATGTCTGATATATCTTTTCCGTGTCTTTTTGCAAGATCAAGGGCATAATTAAGCATCTTTTTTGATATAACAGCTCTGCCTGATGACTGGGTTTTTTCGTAAAGCTGTTTAACAAACTCTTTCCAGTCTTTTTTCCTCTGCTCAACATGATCTAAAAACTGTTCCATTCTTTTTGTAAAGTCGTAATCAACAACCCAGTGGTATTTTTTGTCAAGATAATCTATAAGCTCGTAGGCTGATTCTGTAGGTTTAAGGGCATTTCCTTCTTTTACAACGTATCCCCTGTCTTTAATTGTTTTCATTATTGTGGCGTATGTTGAGGGTCTTCCTATACCAAGCTCCTCAAGCTTTTTAACCAGTGATCCTTCCGTGTATCTTGGAGGTGGTTTTGTCCATTTTTCTTCAAGTTTCTGATCAACCTTTTTGACTGTTTCCCCTTTTTTCAGCGGGGGAAGTTTCTGGGTATCCTCTTTATCCTCTATGTTGTAAACCTTTTTGTATCCATCAAAAGCTATCACAGATCCTGTTGTTTTGAATGTGTATCCTTTAATATCAAATTTTGCTGTTGTTCTTTCATAAACAGCTTCTTTCATCTGTGATGCTATTGTTCTCTGGTATATTAGTTTCAGGAGTTTGAAGTGATCTTCTGTTAGCCCTTTTTCCTGAATTAACTGTTTTTGTTTTTCAATGGGAACAAAGTTAGTAATCCTTATCGCCTCGTGGGCATCTGCCTGACTGTTTTTTGATTTGTATCTTTTTGCTTTTGGAGGGAGATACTCCTGTCCAAAATGATCTTTTATAAACTTCCTTATATTTTTTATGGCTTCATCAGATATTCTTACACTGTCTGTTCTGTGGTATGTGATAAGTCCGTTTTCAAATAGATCCTGTGCTAACATCATAGTTTTTTCAGGTGAAAATCTAAGCTGTGAGTTTGCTGTTTGCTGTAATACAGATGTTGTGAATGGAGGTTTTGGCGACTGTTTTACCTGTTTTTTCTGGATGTCTATAACAACAGCTGTTTTTTCGTTTTTTATATCGCTGTATATCTTTTCTGCCAGATTTTTATCTTCAAGTCTCTGTTTTTCATAAAAAGAAACAAACTGAATGCCGTCTTTTTCTAAAACCGCAGACAGAACATAGTAGGGTGTTGGTTTGAAAGCAAGTATCTCCCTTTCTCTCTCAACTACAAGTCTGACTGCAGGGGACTGAACCCTACCTACGCTGAACCTTCCCCCTATCTCTTTAGAGGCGATGGGAGAAAGGATGTAGCCGACTATCCTGTCTCCTACCCTTCTTCCTAAGAATGCATCAAACAGACCGAAATTTGTTTCCTCAAATTTCGGTGCTTTTTTTATGATCTCTTTTATATGTTTTGGGGTTATCTCGTGGAATTCTGCCCTTTTTATATCTTTTGCTTTTTTCTTCAGTTCTTCATACATAAAATATCCGATAGCGTATCCTTCTCTGTCAGGGTCTGTTGCTATGAAAACCTCAGCGTCCTGAGAGATTTTTTTTATCTGTGAGAGCATTTTTCTGTGGTTTGGGGATTTTATGATGAACTTTGGTTTAAATGTTTTCAGGTCAACACCCATCTCCTTTTCGGGAAGGTCTTTAAAATGACCTACAGTTGCTTTGACAGAGTAATCCTTTCCCAAATATTTCTGTATCTCCCTTGCTTTTTTAGGCGACTCCACAATAACTATCTTTTTTGTTTTTTCTCCCATTTACCTACCTTTTTATCTTTTTTATAGGATCTTCAACTCCTAAAGATCTAAAAGCTTCTTCCCTCTGCCTGCAGGTTGCACACTCACCGCAGGGGGGTAGCGTTCCTCTGTAGCAGGAGTATGTTTTCTCATAGGGAACTTTAAGCTCAAGACCTATTTTTAACACATCAGTTTTGCTCATTCCTAAAAATGGCGTCCATACTGTAATCCTGTTTTTTTTCTTTGCAACCATTATTGATGAAGCGTTTATCGCAGCTTCTACCGATGAGGCAAACTCAGCTCTACAGTCTGGATACGGGCTGTCAACAGAGTGTATCCCTATACCTATATTCTCAATCTCGTATATATCAGCAAATGATGCTGCTATTGACAGGAAGTTCAGGTTTCTCATAGGGACTGTTGTTATTGGGGGTCCTTCCGGATATTCCTCAGATGGAACCTGAATATTCTCATCTGTTAATGCTGATCCTTTAATTCCTTTTAGATGGGGAACCTCCACTATAAAATGTTTTTCAACATCTGCCTCCTTTATTAGTTCTTTCGCAAAGCTCAGCTCTATTTTGTGTTTCTGACCGTAATCAAAGGAAATTGCGTAAACCTTACTGAATTTTTCCTTTGCAAACCATAAAAGTGTGGCACTGTCCATCCCTCCTGAAACGAGAACAATAACGCTATCCTTCATTCTCAGCCTTTGCCCCATTTATCTTTTTTATTTTTCCTGTTTTCAGCTTTAGATTTCCTTCAAAAATCCCTTGAGGTTCTATCGTTATCTCGTTATAAGTTATCTCTCCTATAAATTTTCCTCCTGAGATAATTTCTATACTTGTGCATTCTGCATCTCCTTCAATAAAACCGCTGACTATAATTTTTTCTGCTGTTATTTTACCTTTCACTTTACCTTTTTTTCCTACAGTCAGTATTTTTTCACAAAATATATTTCCTTCAACCTCTCCATCTATATGTACAGAACCGTTAAACTTAAGCTCCCCTGAAATGTGAGAACCTTCGCTTATTATTGTTGTTCCGGAATTAGCGGTTGTAGATTTAGGGTTATCCCCTTTATTAAAGATTCCCATCTTACACGCCTCTCCTTTTTAAAGATTTCTTTGTAGCTCAATTTTTTCCATCTTATAAAATTGACAGGATTTAAAGGTCTTTGCAAGTATCTAACTTCATAATGAAGGTGGGGACCGTTGATAAGTCCCGTATTTCCAGAAAAACCTATAAGCTGCCCTTTCTCAACAAAATCGCCTGTTTTCACCTTTATTCTGCTTAGATGCCCGTATATAGTTTTAAAGCCGTAGTTGTGCTGAATTATTACCATTTTTCCGTAAGCACCTTTTTTTCCTGCATACTCAACTATCCCGTTTGCCGTTGAAAAAACAGGTGTTCCAATCTTTGCCCTCAGGTCGACCCCCGGATGAAAGTCTTTTTGTCCATTAACAGGATGTTTCCGGTATCCAAATCTACTTGTTATTATTGTACTTTTTAAGGGAGAACCATTGGGTATATTTTTAAATATATGGTATATCTGTCCTGTTGTCAGAGAGAGTTCCTTTATTCTTTCTGTAAACTCTTTTTTTTCTTCAGGAATAAGACCTATCATCTCTTCTATATTTCTTACCTTTTCAGAAAGCTCTTTCAGTTCTGATGTTTTTTCAATTATACTTTTTTTAAGTGCTATTTTTTCTTTAAGCAATTTTACATTCTGTTTTAATAGTTCTTCTTTTTTTTCTGAAAGCTCCATAACTTCTTTAGACAAAAAATAAATTACAGATGTACTTATGACAAAAAAGAGTACCAAAAAACCAATAAAATAAAGAAAATATCTTTTTACTATCTGTTTGAGGGTGTACTGTTTTACACCGTTAACATCATGAATTGTTATCGTAAATTTATCACGCATGGTCATTTCTGCTGTTTTTCAGTTGCACGCCACTTAAGGTAGCTTTCAATAAAACCATCAATATCCCCATCCATTACAGCCTGTATATTTCCTGTTTCATACCCTGTCCTCAGATCCTTAACCATCTGGTAAGGCTGGAATACATACGATCTTATCTGGCTTCCCCATGTAATATCTTTTTTCTCCCCTTCAAGCTCCTTCTGTTTCTCTTTCTGTTTTTCCAGTTTGTACTGGTAAAGTCTGGCTTTTAGCATCTGCATCGCTTTTGCTCTGTTCTGGATCTGTGATCTTTCACTCTGGCATGACACTGTTATTCCTGTGGGGATGTGGACTATTCTTACAGCTGAATCTGTTGTGTTAACATGCTGTCCTCCTGCTCCAGATGCTCTGAATGTGTCAATTCTGAGATCTTCCTCTTTTATTTCTACCTTAACGTCTTCCCCTATCTCAGGTATCACAGAAACAGCAGAAAATGATGTATGCCTTCTTTTGTTGGCGTCGAATGGTGATATTCTTACAAGTCTGTGAACTCCCTGTTCTCCTTTCAGGTAGCCGTAAGCGTAAGGACCTTTGATTATCACGGTTGCACTTTTTATCCCTGCAACATCGTCAGGCTGGTAGTCCACCATCTCGATCTCAAACCCATTTTTCTCAGCCCACCTGAGATACATTCTCAGAAGCATCTCTGTCCAGTCGCATGCCTCCACACCACCTGAACCAGCCTGCAGGGTCAGTATAGCATTTTTGAAGTCGTACTCCCCTGCCAGGAGGCTTGCTGTTTCAAGTCTGTTTATCTCCTTTTCAAGATTTTCAATCTCATTTTTTATCTCTTTTTCTGTTTCCTCATCGTATTCCATCTCAAGAAGTTGTAGATACTCATCAATATCTGAAATCCTTTTTTCAACTGATTTTATCTCATTTAACCTGTTTGAGATGCTGTTTCTCTTGCCTGCTGTCTCCTGTGCCTTTTTCTGGTCGTTCCAGAAATCTGGTTTTCCCATTTCCTGATCAATAGTAGAAAGTTCTCTCTCAAGCTGATCTGGATTCATAATCTCTTTTATATTTTCAAACCTATTCTTAAGCTCATTTAATTTTTCTTTCAGCTCTACAATCATGGCTCTAACTTACATTTTTTATTTTCGCCAATATAATATGGAAATTACAGTTATTTTCAACCGCCTTTAGAGGCTAAAAAATAAGCCCACAGAGAACCTGCAACAACAAAAACAGGTAAAACTATCAAAACCGTCATTATATTTCCTAAAATCACAGCTATTACCGTTTTTACCCATGTTGACCTGAGTATGAATTTTGCGAGGAATATCTCAAATGTTACTGCTATCAATATGAGAATCCACAGCATTCCCGGAACATAAACCCCAGCCATGACCATTCCTGTTTTCATGATGCCAAGCAGGACATATGTTATAAGTGTTATCAAAAATGCTGTTTTGTAAGTAATATGTCTTATAAGTGCAAGTCTTCCTGCGTACCAGAGGGAAAAACTCCCCATTACAAGAAAAACACCAGCAAAAAGCATTTTATAAACAATGTCAGCAATAGGGTCTTTTGCTGCCAGAAGATCTACAAATTGTCCTGTTTCTTCTCCGTAAGCTACAAAAGGGATAAGCATCAATAAATACACAAACATAAGCCTCTCCTATAGTCTGTATCTGTCGCTCATGTAAGGTAACATATCAAGCCCTTTTATTGAAGGGTCTTTTATGTTTTTATGCTGTACCAGAACCTTAAATTTTTCTCCCATTCCCTTAGGAAGAACAAGTGTTTTCAGTCTGTTTAGCCTTTCAAAAGATTCATAATCATTTTTCTCCTGAAGCTTTTCAAATATCTCCATAAGACCAAGATTTGTCAAAAAATGGGCCTGATCTGTAAATCCTGTAAAGTCAAGACCTGCTATCATTCCGTAGTATTTAAGAGCTGAAAAATTCACATGTGATGTGATGTCCTGCATTCCAACATTTTCATAAAAGTTTTCAGAGTACCTATGCCTGTAGTAGCACAGAAGAGTTCCTTTCATTCTGTATGGTTTGTAAAGCTCAGCAGACGGATATCCGTAATCAATGGTAATAACAAACCCTTTTTTTAATTTCTTTCCTATTTTCTGTATGTAATCAACTGCATCAAGATTTATCTCTGTCTGCATGCCTTCAGGAATATTTATATTTAACTGGGCTATGTACTTTAAGATCTCTTCTGAAACTTCCTTCAGGATTTCCTGAACATTATTTTCCTCGTCAACCTTTATAAAAACCTCGTATATCTTTCCTTTTATTTTTCTGACAAGATGAACAGGAAATGAATCAAAAAGCTCATTTGAGAAAACAACCCCTGTAATGCTTTCATCCTCAAAATCTATAATGTCCTGAACCCATTCAACATTTTCAAAAACTGACAGTATCTCCTTTTGTGTTTTTATGTGGTAAGGGGATTTTTCTATTATGGTGTATGTTGTATTTCTAAAAACTTCTGGATAGTTTTCCTGAAGAAATTTCAGAATATCAAAAGCAAGGTATCCTTTTCCTGCACCTATCTCAACAATTCTGAATTTTTCTTCCCCTATTTTTGTGTAAATCTCTACAAACTGCTTTCCAAGTAGCTCACCAAATGCCCTGTCAAGCTCAGATGCTGTATAAAAGTCCCCATGCCCACCGATTTTTTCTTCAGGGGAGGTGTAGTAGCCCAGCTCTGGGTAGTAAAGAGCCATATCCATAAAGTCTCTGAAGGAAATCTCTCCTTCTTTTTTAATTCTGTCTTTGATTATTGAGACAAGCTGATCTTTTCCTGTAAGTTTCATTAATAACCACCTGAAAACATTGTGTAAAACAATATTATAAGCTTAATTTGTTGTGATAGGTGCCTCACGACACCTTTATGGATTCACTGCTGATCTGCATAGTTTGGACCAAGTTTTGGAGGATTGTTATCCCATGCTTTTGCTCTTGCCTTATCTGCATCGTCCCAGATTTTCTGGTAGTCAGGCCACTGGGATTTTTCATCGTATTTTTCTTTTCCTCTTCTTGCTATAAAGTCATCTGCTATTTTTGAAAGTGTTTCTTTGTCCAATACACATCCCCTTCTTGTATAAGCAGAGAGATCATAAACATCAGTATGAATTATACATATTGTTGGGCAGGCAAGGGTGCATAATCCGCAAAACATGCATTTTGAAAGATCCATATCAAACTGGGACAGAACCTTAAGACCGTGATGGGGATGGTCTTCAGGAACATCAAGCTTGTCAGCCTTTATGATAAATATCTCAGGAACAGGGCATGCCGCCTGACAGAACTTGCAGGCTATACATCTTGTTTCTCCCATCTCGGGAGGCTTTATCTTCAGCTTTTTTACCCATGCCTGAAAGTCATCTTTTTCTGTTCCATCAACATTTCTCAGACCGTGAATACCTCTAAATCTGGGAGCAGGTTCAACAAGTTCAAAGGGAAAATCAACGGTTATAACTTTTTTAAAAAGATGTTTTATAGTTGTTCTGAGCCCTTTCATAAAATCAAGGAAGAATACTTTCTCAGTCAATGATTGGGGCTGGATATTTCTATTTAAACCAACCTTTTTTATCCCCATTTTTTCCTCCTATCTATCTGTTTCCCCGACAACCGGGTCAATCGTTGAAAGTATGGTAATTGCATCGGCTATAGGCCTTCCGATCATAAGTTTTGGGAATATCTGAAGGTTATAAAATGCTCCTGATCTAAGTCTAAACCTGTATGGTTTTATACCATCTTTAGGCATGTATATATAAATACCAAGTTCACCTCTTGGGTTATCTGTTCCTGCATAAACTTCCCCTTTGAACAGTTTTGTTCCTCTTCCATCTATGGTTATTTTCATTTTTTTATCTTCAGGTTCAAAGAAGAATGGATCATTTTTTGACATCTTTCTAAGCTTCTCAATGCACTGCTGGACAATTTTTGAAGACTGTTTCATCTCCTCTATTCTTACCAGATATCTATCATAAGAATCTCCTTTTTCTCCAACAGGAACATCAAATTCCACTTCGCTGTACGCATCATACTTATCAATAATCCTGAGATCATAAGGAACGCCAGAAGCCCTTGCTACAGCTCCTGTTAAACCATAATCATAAACATCTTGCTCGGTTATAATTCCAACGTCAATATTTCTTCTGAGCCATATTCTGTTTCTTGTCAGCAGGTTTTCATAATCTGAAAGTCTGGTTGGGAAGTCTTTTATAAAATGTTCTATAGCGTCCAATGCACCGTAAGGAAGGTCTGCATAAACTCCACCTACCCTGAAGTAATTTATTGTAAATCTTGCTCCTGTTATACCCTCAAATATGTCCATTATCTTTTCTCTTTCCCTGAATGTATACAGGAACATTGTTAAAGCACCAAGATCAAGGGCGTAGGTTCCAAGCCACAAAAGGTGGGAATTTATCCTTGAAAGTTCAGCAAGCATTGTTCTTATATATTTTGCTTTTGGTGGTATTTTTTCATGTATTCCAAGTAGCTTTTCAGCTGCAACACAGACTGAATGGTTTTCATTCATTGATGCTATGTAATCCATTCTGTCTGTATAAGGCAGTATCTGCTGGACATTAAGATTTTCTGCTATCTTTTCAACTCCCCTGTGGAGTTGACCTATTATAATATCGCATTCCTGAACATACTCACTCTCCATATCAAACAAGAACCATATCGTCCCGTGTGTTCCTGGATGAAGAGGACCCCAGTTTAGAACAACCTGTGATTTTTTGTTTGGCATTCTTTTTTTCTGTGTTATCTCAAGATCTTCAAGGGTTGGAAGGGGTGTGTGCATTCTTGAGTAGTTCTGCAACCCTTCAAGCTGATCCATTCTTTCTTTTTCATTTAATGAAGGAAGTTCTACCTCTTCGTGTCCTTTCAAAGGAAAATCCTTCCTAAGGGGGTGATGGGGATATGTTTCCCACATAAACATTCTTACAAGATTGGTATGCCCTTCAAACCTTATCCCGAACATATCCCATGCTTCCCTTTCTGCCCATTTTGCCCCTGACCACATATCCGTAAGAGTTGGAAGGGTCTCATCTGTTGCCCATGTTTTTATTATTATTCTCTCTTTATACTCCGGGGAAAACAGAATTAAAACCCCCTGAAATCTTGGATCTGCTTTAGCACCGTGATCTATGATAGTCCAGTCTATGAACATTTTAAAGCTGTAGTCTGGATCATCTTTCAGGAATTTTAGAAACTGTTTCAGATTTTCCTTTGGAAGTTCTACAGAATGGAAACCTTTTTCATTCTCATTTATCTGAACAAAATCAAACTTTTCCTTCAGCTTGCTTATCTTATCCAGGGTTATCCAGGACATATCGCCTCTCCATATTTTTTATAACAGTGTT
>Ga0256832_1000928_pt1 | contig 19558 bp, 15 predicted proteins | sample 134614metaG_FD_190534 | JGI IMG/M metagenome (GOLD analysis project Ga0256832, IMG submission 190534) | Hydrothermal vent microbial communities from Lau Basin, Pacific Ocean - 134-614 | ecosystem: Environmental > Aquatic > Marine > Hydrothermal vents | place: Pacific Ocean: Lau Basin | collected...
CCGGGAGCTGGAGCGCAGCCGCATCCAGCACCAGCGCGCGGCGGTCCGATACAACCTTGCCGTTGGAGTGAGCCCTGAATGAGACATTTCCTGATATCGACCGCGCTCCTCCTGGGGAGCATGAGTACCGCCGCTGTGGAGAACATCGTTCCCGTCAGCCCGACGCAGCGGGAATCCCTTGGCATCGAGACGGCCCCGGTGGAGCCTGCCGACCAGGCATGGAGTATTCCCTATCCGGCAAAGGTGGTGGTTCCCAATGCTCAGCTCCGGGTGGTGAGCACCCCGTTGAGCGGCCTGCTGGAGAGACTTGAGGTGGCCGAGGGGGAGCGGGTGAAGCGGGGGCAGCCGCTCGCGGTCATCCAGAGTCCCCAACTGCTGGAGCAGCAACGTGACTATCTCACCGCCCTCAGCCGGCTCGATCTGGCGGAGGCGGACTGGCGGCGGGACGAACAGCTCTACAAGGAGGGCATCATCGCCGAGCGTCGCTATCTGGAATCGCTCGCCCGTTACCGGCAGGCGAAGACCGAGGTGGCGCAGTATCGCCAGAGCCTCGCCCTGGCCGGAATGGATGAGCAGACCCTGCGCAAACTGGCCCGCCAGCGGCGGCTGTCGGGTTCGCTGACCATCCGCAGCCCCCTCGACGGGGTGGTGCTGGAACAGCTGGCCACACCGGGCCAGCGGCTGGAGCCCCTCGATCCCATCTATCGTATCGGCAAGCTGGTACCGCTGTGGATCGAGATCCAGGTACCGCTGAAGGAGCTGCATGGCATCCACCCCGGCTCGCCGGTACGGGTGCGGGATCCCCGCATCGTCGGCAAGGTGATCACCGTGGGCCGCATGGTGCATGGCGTCGATCAGGGGGTCCTGGTGCGTGCCGAGATCACCAAGGGGGCCGAACGCCTTCATCCGGGCCAGTTCGTACAGGTGGAGCTGGGCCAGCCGGGTGGCGAGCAGAGCTTCCGCATCCCGCGCAGCGCACTGATCCGCCACGCCGGCAAGCTGTGGGTGTTCGTGGAGCGCCCCTCCGGTTTCCTGCCCACACCGGTGACCCTCCTCTCCGAGGAGCGGGAGCGCGTCGTGGTCCGGGCCGGTTTCGAGCCGGATGAGCGCATCGTCGTCGCCGGAACCGCCGCACTGAAGGCCATCTGGCTGGAGGGGGACGAATAGTGCTGGCCAGGGTAATCCAGTTCTCCCTCACCCAGCGGCTGCTGATGCTGCTGGTGATCGCCCTGCTCGCCGGCGGCGGATGGTATGCCTTCCGCGACACCCCCATCGACGCCTTTCCCGACGTCTCCACCACCCAGGTGAAGATCATCATCAAGGCCCCCGGCATGACACCGAAGGAGGTGGAGGCGCGCATCACCGCCCCGGTGGAGGTGGAACTGCTGGGCATCCCCAACCTGGAGATGCTGCGCTCGGTGGCGAAGTATGCGCTCACCGACATCACCATCGATTTCGCCGAGGGGACCGACATCTACTGGGCCCGCCAGCAGGTGGCGGAACGGCTGAACGGGGTGTGGGAGGATCTGCCGGCGGACATCAGCGGCGGCGTCGCCCCGATGACCACACCGCTCGGCGAGATGTTCATGTTCACCGTCGAGGGGGGCGGCCTCTCCCTCACCGAACACCGCGATCTGCTGGACTGGGTCATCCGCCCCGCCCTGCGTACCGTGCCGGGGGTGGCGGACGTCAACGCGCTGGGCGGTCTGGTGCGCACCTACGAGGTGGTTCCCGACAAGGCCCGGATGATCGCCCGCGGCATCAGCCTGGAGATGCTGCAGCAGGCGCTGCGCAGCAACAACCGCAACGACGGGGCCGGGCGGCTCAACGACGGTGAGGAGGTGTTGCTGGTGCGCACCGAAGGGGCCATCCGCACCCTGGAGGACGTGGCCGCCATCGTGGTCCGTCCAGACCCGGTGGAGCCGGTCCGGGTAGCCGACGTGGCCGATGTCCGCATCGGCTCCCTGACCCGCTACGGGGCCGTCACCCACGACGGCACCGGTGAGGTGGTGGAGGGGCTGGTGCTGGGCCTGCGCGGCGCCAACGCGCGGGAGGTGGTGGCCGGGCTGCGGGCGAAACTGGAGGAGCTGCGCAACACTCTGCCGGAGGGGGTCGAGGTCAAGGTGTTCTACGACCGCGGGAAGCTGGTGGAGCGGGCGGTGGGCACGGTCACCAAGGCGCTCGGCGAGGCCATCATCCTGGTACTCGTCCTGCTGCTGCTTTTTCTGGGCAACTGGCGCGCCGCGCTCACGGTGGCGCTGGTGCTGCCGCTGGCCGCCATGGTGACCTTCATCATGATGTATCTCTTCGGCATGTCGGCCAACCTGATGTCCCTGGGCGGGCTGGCCATCGCCATCGGCATGCTGGTGGATGCTGCGGTGGTGGTGGTGGAGAACGTGGTCAGTCATCTCTCCCGGCAGCGCGAGGGGGAGCGGCTGCCGCGCCTGCACGTCATCTACCGGGCGGTGCGCGAGGTGGCGACCCCGATGACCTCCGGCATCCTGATCATCATCATCGTCTTCCTGCCGCTGCTCACCCTGCAAGGACTGGAAGGGAAGCTGTTCACCCCGGTGGCACTGACCATCGTCTTCGCCCTCTCCGGCTCCCTGCTCCTCTCCCTGAGCGTGATACCGGTCCTCTCCTCCTATCTGCTGGGCAGGGTCTCCCACCAGGAGCCCTGGCTGGTGCGCAAGCTGGAGGCGATCTACCTGCCGGTGCTGCGCTGGTCCCTCGAACACAGCCGCATGGTGGTGGGTATGGCGCTGGCGGCCATGCTGGTGGCCGCCGGGCTCTATACGCTCATCGGCAAGACCTTCATGCCCACCATGGACGAGGGAGACATGATCGTCCAGCTGGAGAAGATCCCATCCATCAGCCTGGAGCGCTCCATCGACATCGACATGCGTTTCCAGCGGGCGCTGATGGAGCGGGTGCCGGAGGTAATCGGCGTGGTCTCCCGCACCGGGAGCGATGAACTGGGGCTCGATCCGATGGGACTGAACGAGACCGACAGCTTCCTGATCCTCAAACCGCGCGAGCAGTGGACGGTGCCCGACAAGGAGGCCCTGACCGACTCCATCCGCGAGGTGATCGCGGACTTCCCCGGAGTCGCCTTCAACTTCACCCAGCCGATCCAGATGCGGGTGGACGAGATGCTGACCGGAGTACGTGGCGACCTGGCCATCAAGGTGTTCGGTGACGACCAGGAGCAGCTGAACCGCGCCACCGAGCGCATCGTCTCCATCGTCCAGCAGATCCCGGGGGCGGAGGAGGTCTACAGCCCGCGCAATGAAGGGGCCCAGTACCTCCGCCTGGTGGTGGACCGGCTGGCGGCCGGCCGCATGGGGCTGGATGTGGATACCCTAGAGGACACCCTGCGTGCCCAACTGGAGGGACTGCGTCTCGGTACGGTCTATGAAGGAGGACGGCGGGTACCGCTGGTGCTGAAAGGGCCCGAGTCCCTGCGCGACTCTCCGGCCGATTTCGCCGGCCAGTCCATCGTCCTGGCGGATGGACGGCGGGTACAGCTCGCCGACATCGTGAGGCTGGAGCGTACCGAGGGCCCGGTATCGGTCAAGCGGGAGCAGGGCCGGCGCCTGGCGGTGGTGATCGCCAACGTCTCCGGCCGCGACCTGGTGGGGTTCGTAGAGGAGGCCAGGCAGCGGGTGGCGGAGCAGCTCTCGCTGCCCGCGGGCTACTATCTGGAGTGGGGCGGCCAGTTCGAGAACCAGCAGCGGGCGGCGGCCAGGCTCGCCATCGTCATCCCGGTGGCACTGGGGCTGATCTTCCTGATTCTCTTCTCCACCTTCCGCTCCACCCGGCAGGCCCTGCTAGTGCTGAGCAACATCCCCTTCGCCATGATTGGCGGCGTGGTGGCGCTCTGGCTCACCGGAGAGTACCTTTCGGTTCCCGCTTCGGTGGGCTTCATCGCGCTGCTGGGCATCGCGGTACTCAACGGCGTGGTAATGGTCACCTATTTCAACCAGCTCGCCGCCCTCGGCCGGCCGGTGGCCACCGTAGTGGTGGAGGGGGCGAGGCGGCGGCTGCGGCCGGTGATGATGACCGCCAGCATCGCCGCCTTCGGCCTGATCCCGCTGCTGTTCGCCACCGGGCCGGGCTCCGAGATCCAGCGCCCGCTGGCCGTCGTGGTGATTGGCGGCCTGGTGAGCTCCACCCTGCTCACCCTGGTCATCCTGCCCATTCTCTATCGCCGCTTCGGCGTGAAGGTAGCCTGACATGAATGAACGACAGATCCTGCTCTCCATCATCGCCCCTCCCGCCGTGGAAGACAGCATGGTGGACTGGCTGCTGGCATGCGGCGAGGTCACCGGCTTCACCAGCATCCCGGTCAGCGGCCACGGCAGCTCTGCCCGCTCCATGAGCCTGGCCGAACAGGTGGCGGGAAGACAAAGAAAGATCCTGTTTCAGACCCACCTCCCCGAACCGCTGGCATTGCAGCTCGTGGAGAGGCTGAAAGGGGAGTTCTCCGATTGCGGTATCCACTACTGGCTGACACCCCTGCTCGGCGCCGGCCGCACGTGATGAGAGGAGAGACATCATGCAACAGAACACGGTATATGTATGGGACCCGCTGGTCCGTCTGTTCCACTGGACGCTGGTCCTCTCTTTCACCATCGCCTACCTCACCGGTGAGGAGGAGAACCTCTGGCACATCTACTCCGGATATGTGGTTCTCGGCCTCATCCTGTTCCGTTTCGTCTGGGGCTTCGTCGGCACCCCGCACGCACGCTTCAGGGATTTCATCTATCCGCCCGGGGAGGTTTCCGCCTATCTCAAGGGGGTGTTCACCCACAGGGCAAAGCGCTACATCGGCCACAACCCGGCCGGCGGCTGGATGATCCTGCTCCTGCTGACGACCCTGCTGGTGGTATCCTTCAGCGGACTGAAGGTGTATGCCATCGAGGAGGGGCGCGGTCCCCTGGCCGGTATCTCCACTGAACTGACGGCCATCGGAACCGTCCATGCCAGTGAAGACGAGGACGAAGATGAAGAGCGGGAAGAGAGAGAACACGGCGACGAAGGTGCGGAGGAGTTTTGGGAAGAGATCCACGAGGCTTCGGCCAATTTCATGCTGCTTCTGATCCTGCTGCATGTCACCGGGGTCTTCACCTCGAGCCTGGTGCACCGGGAAAACCTGGTCAAGGCGATGATCACCGGCCGCAAGCAGGCGCCGGAGTCAACGGAATGAAGCTGCCGGGCGCCGTGCTGGCCCTCATTCTGCTTCTCGTGGTGCCGGCGGCCTCCCTGCTGGCCGATCCGGAAGACGAACTGGATCAGGAGGTGGCACGCCGCCTCATGGAGAAGGGTGTTATTCTTCCGTTACAGCGGATAGTCGAAAAGGTGGAAGGACACATCCTGGAGGTGGAGCTGGAATATGAATACGGCCACTACCTCTACGAACTGGAGATCCTGCAGGCGGACGGTACCGTGGTGGAGAGGATATTCGACGCCACCACGGGAGAACCGCTGGAGAGGGAAGAGCTGGAATCATGCGGCTGCTGATAGTGGAAGACGACACGCTGCTGGCGGAATCCCTGCGCGAGAGACTGACGAAGGAGGGATTTGCCGTGGACCTGTCCAGTGACGGCCAGGACGCCCAGTTCATGGGTGAGGAGATACCCTACGACGCGGTGGTGCTGGACCTGGGCCTGCCGGAGCGTCCCGGGATGGAGGTGCTGCAGAACTGGCGCCGGAAAGGAAACCGGGTACCCGTGATCATCCTCACCGCCCGGGACGCCTGGCATGAGCGGGTGGAAGGGTTCAAGGCGGGGGCCGACGACTACCTGGGAAAGCCGTTCCACATGGAGGAGCTCGTGGCGCGGATCCACGCCCTCATTCGCCGCCGCCACATGGTGCCGGGGCCGACGCTGTGTGTCGGAGGCATCGAACTGGACGAGGAGCGGCAACAGGCCCGCCGGCCGGATGGAACCCTGGTGGAGCTGACCGGCACCGAGTTCCGCCTCCTGCGCTATTTCATGCTCAACCCCGACAAGCCGCTCTCCAAGACCCGGCTCATCGACCACATCTACGGACAGGAGTTCGACAGCGACAGCAATCTCATCGAGGTCTACGTCAGCCGGCTTCGTGACAAGATCGGCAAGCAACGGATCGTCACCCGGCGCGGTCAGGGTTATATCTTCATGGCAGACAACTCCTCCACGAATCATTGAGCCGGCTTGGGTCACCGATGACCATCTGTCAACGCACGAACAGCGGACTTCCGGAGCGGGGCGGAAAGTTGCGGTGGTAAACGAACCGTGAACTCCATCGAACGCAGCCTGCAGATCGGTCTGGTGCTGAGCCTGTTGCTTCTGATGGGACTCTTCTGGCTGGTGGGCTCCCACTCCCTGCGCAATCTCACGGAGGAGTTCATCGTCTCACGCCTGGAACACGATGCCGAGAGCCTGCTGCGGATCGTCTCTGCCAGACCCGAAAAGCTGTTGCAGCAGCAGGTGGACCCCATCTTCAACCAGCCATTCTCCGGCCACTACTACCTGATCCGGTTCCGGGACGGCCGCGAATTCACCTCCCGCTCACTGTGGGACTACACCCTGGAAATCCCCTTTCTCCAGCCCGGCGAAAAGCGGCGGCTGCACCTCGCCGGACCCTCCGGCCAGCAACTGCTGGTCCTGGCCCAGGGATTCCGCAAACAGGGAACGGAGTTCACCCTCGCGGTGAGCGAGGATCTCAGCCCCATCGAGGCAGAACGGGAACGGTTCGCCCGCAACTTCGCCCTGCTGGGACTGGCGGGCATGGTCCTCCTGCTGCTGGTGCAGCGCTTCGTGGTACGCCGGACACTACGGCGGCTGGAGCCGGTCCGGCAGGAGATACGCCGCCTGGAGCAGGGAGAGCTGGAACGGCTCTCGGAAGCGGTTCCAGCAGAAATTCTGCCGCTGGTGCGGGAGTTCAACCACCTGCTGCAACGCTTCTCCCAACGTCTGGAACACTCCCGCAACGCCCTGGGCAATCTCGCCCATGCCCTCAAGGGACCGCTCAACCTGCTGCAGCAATACTTCGACGATCCCGCCGCTTCTCCGGAAAAGAGCCGGCTGGCCAGGGATCAGATGGAGCGGATCTGCCACCTCATGCAGCGGGAACTCAAACGCGCCCGCCTGGCCGGCACCGGCCTCCCCTCCCGCCGTTTCGACCCGGCCACCGACCTGCCCGAGTTGATCGAGACGCTGAAAAACATCCACCGGGACCGCCATATCACCATTCACCACGAGCTGTCCGGCGACCTCCCCCCGTTCGGCGATCACGAAGACATGCTGGAGCTGCTCGGTAACCTGCTGGACAACGCCTGCAAGTGGGCCGACTCCACGGTGAGGTGCGCCCTCTCCCGACGCAACCACCACATCGCCATCATCATCGAAGACGACGGCCCCGGCCTCCCCGACGCCGGTCTCGACGCCCTCACCCGGCGCGGCATCCGCCTGGACGAAACGCGGGAGGGACACGGGCTGGGACTCGCCATCTGCAAGGACATCGTCAAACTCTACGGCGGCACACTCACGTTCGACCACTCCGACCTGGGCGGCTTGAAGGCCACCGTGCTGCTCCCGCAGCGGGGAGTGACGGGGTTGGCCTAACCACCTGAAATTGCTAGGGAGATCCCTCTCCCGTCTGGTGGATGCCGAAACCTGCGAAGAATCCCGCCTGCGCTCCGCCACATCCAGCCAGGCCACGGTTTCAATACGCCCTTCGTTGTCGTATGATTGCCGGAATTACCAACCGACATCCCGCCAGAGACAGAATCCATGTCCGGGGAGATCGGTGAGATATTGGAGAAGTCGCCAGCTACCCAAAGGCCGGTAAACGCACCGTCCACCGGCTGGTGGCGGAAAAAAGATCCCTGCTTTCAAAGTGAGGGGCGCGCAGCGTTTTACCCAAACGGACATCGACCACTGGATCAAACAACAGAGTACTGCATCCCGGTCCTTATGTCGGTGTCCGGCCTTTGCGGTTCATGTCAGGGGAGGAAGGGATGAGCAAGGCCGACAACGGCGCTACCCGGAGCCTGGAACGCATACCGTTCAACGAGACAGCTCGAAAACTTCATGCCTCGGGGAGGTGCTGGCCACCGGGACGGACAACCCTGGATCGACACCTGCCTGTCGGATAACCTGTCTCGCTGCGTGAACGACGGTGTGGCCACGGCGGACTCGGCGAAAAAATGATAAAAGAACAAGAGACTGAACAGGAACTTATCAGAAAGCTTGAAGCACTCAAGTACAGGTATCGCGGTGATATCCAGGACCGTGATGCGCTGGAGCAGAACTTCCGCGAAAAGTTCGAATCGCTCAACCGGGTGAAGCTGACCGACAGCGAATTCGAACGCCTGCTGGAAGAGATCGTGACACCCGACGTCTTCGCAAACGCCGAACGCTTGCGAAACCGCAATACCTTCGAGCGCGAGGACGGCACGCCGCTGCACTATCAGCTGGTAAACCTAAGAGACTGGTGCAAAAACACTTTCGAGGTCGTCAACCAGCTGCGCATCAACACCAGGAGCAGCCATCACCGCTACGACGTCATCCTGCTGATCAACGGCCTGCCGTTGGTGCAGATCGAGCTGAAATCCTTGCAGGTCTCGCCGCGCAAGGCGATGCAGCAGATCATCGACTACCGCAACGACCCCGGCAACGGCTACACCAACAGCCTGCTCTGCTTCATGCAGCTGTTCATCGTCAGCAACCGCAGCGAGACCTGGTATTTCGCCAACAACAATAACGAGCACTTCGCCTTCAATGTCGAGGAGCGGTTCTTGCCCATCTACCGCTGGGCGGCGCCGGACAACAAGAAAATCACCCACCTCGACGCATTCGCCGATGCCTTCCTCGCCAAGTGCATCCTGGCGCAGATGCTCAGCCGCTACATGGTGCTGATCCAGAACGAGCGCAAGCTCATGATGATGCGCCCGTATCAGATCTACGCAGTCAAGGCGATCGTCGACTGTATCCACGAGAACCGGGGCAACGGATATATCTGGCACACCACAGGCAGTGGCAAGACGCTCACCTCCTTCAAGGCCTCCACGCTGCTCAAGGACAATCCCGACATCGAGAAATGCCTGTTCGTTGTCGACCGCAAGGATCTCGACAAACAGACCCGGGAGGAATTCAACCGCTTCCAGCCCGGGTGCGTGGAGGAGAACACCAATACCGAAAGCCTCGTGCAGCGGCTGCTCTCGGAGGACTACAAAGACAAGGTCATCGTCACCACTATCCAGAAGCTGGGCCTGGCGCTGGATGTCAATCACCGCAAGCAGTACCGCCAGCGCCTCGAGCCGCTGCGCGACAAACGTGTGGTGTTCATCTTTGATGAGTGCCACCGCTCCCAGTTCGGCGAAAACCATCAGGCGATCCGCGAGTTCTTCCCCAATGCCCAGCTCTTCGGCTTCACCGGCACGCCCATCTTCGAGCAGAACGCCACCTATCGCCGCATCGAGGGTGATGAAGCCAGCCTGGCCACCACCCGGGACATCTTCGACAAACAGCTCCACGCCTACACCATCACCCACGCCATCGACGACGGCAACGTGTTGCGTTTCCATGTGGACTACTACAAGCCCGAGGGCGCATCCATCAAGCCCGGCGAGGCACTCGCCAAGCAGGCCGTGATCGAGGCGATTCTGGACAAGCATGACGCCGCCACCAACCAGCGCAAGTTCAACGCCCTGTTCGCCACCGCCTCCATCGACGACGCCATCGAATACTTCCGTCTGTTCCGGGAGATCCAGGCCGAGCGTGCCGGGGCGGACGAGGAGTTTCTCCCGCTGAACATCGCCTGCGTCTTCTCGCCGCCTGCCGAAGGCAACCGCGATGTCGCCCAGCTACAGGAGGACCTGCCCCAGGAGCTGGAAGACAACAAGGTGGAGCCCAACCGCAAAAAAGCCGCGCTGGCCGAGATCATCGACGACTACAACAGGCGCTACGGCACCAACCACGACCTGGCCAACTTCGACAGCTACTATCAGGACATCCAGCAGCGCATCAAGGACCAGAAATACCCCAACAGCGACCTGCCGCGGGACAAGAAGATCGACATCACCATCGTCGTGGACATGCTGCTCACCGGCTTCGATTCGCAGTATCTGAACACCCTCTATGTGGACAAGAACCTGAAATATCACGGCCTCATCCAGGCCTTTTCCCGCACCAACCGGGTGCTGAACGACTCCAAACCCTACGGCAACATCCTCGACTTCCGCGCCCAGAAGGCGGCCGTGGACGAGGCCATCGCGCTCTTCTCCGGCGAGGCGCCAGAGCGGGCCAAGGAGGTCTGGCTGGTGGACCCCGCGCCCAAGGTCATCGAAAAGCTCGAAGCGGCCACTCAGAAGCTCAAGGCGTTCATGGTGGCCCAGGGGCTGGCCGCCCGCCCCGAGGAGGTGCCAAACCTCAAGGGCGACGAGGCGCGCGCGGGATTTATCGAACGCTTCAAGGAGGTGCGCCGCCTCACCACCCAGCTCGATCAGTACACCGACCTCGACGAGGAACAGAAGGCGAAGATCGAGGCGCTGATCCCCCGCGACGACCTGCGCGCCTTCTCGGCCCAATATCTGGAGACCGCCAAGCGCCTGCAGGAAGAGAGCAAAAAGCGCGAAGACGACCCCGACGACCCCATCCAGCAGCTCGATTTCGAGTTCGTGCTGTTCGACTCGGCGCTCATCGATTACGACTACATCATGAAGCTAATCGCCCGTTTCAGCGAGAAGGGACCAAAGAAGCGGAAGATGACCCGCGAGCAGCTCATGGGCCTGCTCGCCTCCAGCGCCCGCCTCATGGACGAGCGCGAGGATCTGGAGGCCTACATCGCCACCCTCGAGGAGGGCGAAGGCCTGAGCGAAGAGGAAATCCGCAAGGGCTACGAGGCCTTCAAGGCCCGGCGCCAGGCCGAGGAACTGGCCCGCATCGCCGAAAAGCACGACCTGCCCATGGAGGCGTTGCAGGGCTTCGTCGATCACATCCTCGACCGCTACATCTTTGATCCCGACGCCCTCACCGAGCTGTTCCGGCCCAAGGGCCTGGGCTGGAAGGCCCGCGCCCGCGCCGAGCTGGCGTTGATGGAGGACCTCATCCCTCTGCTGCGCCGCAAGGCCGAAGGGCGGGATATTTCCGGGCTGGAGGTGTATGAGGAAAGTTGAGCGGATGGATGATAATCGTCGTAGATGAAACGGTGGCAACCATTTCGTTGATGTCACCAAAATGGTTGGGGGTTTCCTCGCAAGACCATTTGCCTGACATCGGGAAAATGGTTAGGTGCATACAGCCGCAGCTCCCGCGTCATTCCCGGGCCCCCTACCGTCATTCCCGCGTAGGCGGGAATCCACCGGGAACATGGATTCCGGCGCTCCGCTACGCTCCGGCCGGAATGACGGGTGTTGACGAGCGCCTTCGTCACTCCCGCGAAAGGCCTGCCCCCGCGAAAGCGTGGGGCGGGAATCCACCGCCAGAACTCAATTTGCGTACGAGAAGGGTAGCGTCATTCCCGCGTAGGCGGGAATCCATCGGGAACATGGTTTCCGGTTCTCCGCTACGCTCCGACCGGAATAACACTGGGTAGGAACTTATGAACAAGCAACCTGCTGTTTATATTCTTGCCAGCAAGCGCAATGGGACGCTTTACATCGGTGTCACCAGCAATCTCCCCGCCCGCGTGTGGCAACACAAGAACAATCTGGTGGAAGGTTTCACCAAGAGATACGGGGTTCACAGGCTGGTATATTTTGAAATGCATAATGATATGAGCGAGGCCATTCAGAGAGAGAAGCGGCTCAAGAAATGGAGAAGGCAATGGAAAATCGAGCTGATCGAGACAACCAATCCACAATGGCGGGATCTGTTCGATGAGATTGCGTGAAGATTTGGAGACACTATTGCTATTGTTAGGGTCAACGTGTTCTCGTTTGTCATTCCCGCGCACGCGGGAATCCACAAGGTGTATGGATTCCGGCGCTCCGCTACGCTCCGGCCGGAATGACAGGTGGCGGCGAGTGTCTTCGTCATTCCTGCGCAAGGCTGGCCCCCGCGAAAGCGTGGGGCAGGAATCCACTCCGTGGGGCGAAACAGTCGCGATACCTTCCAGCCAGCCGGATCGCTCATGAGCAGACAGAAGAATAAGGCCGTCGCCCCCCGCCTGCGCTTTCCCGAATTCCGCGATACCGGGCCTTGGGAGGTGAAGCGGTTGGGAAACAACAACATTGCGACATTCATCCGAGATCGAGTCCCTTCGGAGGAGATTCCCATCGGACACTATGTCAGTACGGTCAACCTGTTACCTGATTTTGGAGGGTTAGCAGTCGATCCGGAAACTCCGCCGCAGAACAATGCTATCGCGTACCGCGAGGGCGACATTCTTATATCAAACATTCGCCCTTATCTGAAAAAGATATGGATCGCGGACAGGTCCGGCGGTGCTTCCAATGATGTATTGGTTGCACGTTCAGGAAGAGAAGTGAAGGGCGCTTATCTCGGCAACCTACTTATGTCGGATCACTTCATTACCCATATAATGGGGGGCGCAAAAGGCGTGAAAATGCCTCGGGGTGATCTGGAACAAATCCAGAATTTTCAGGTTCCGGTTCCACCTAATCTTAACGAACAACAAAAAATCGCCGATTGCCTCTCCTCGCTCGACCATCTGATCCGCGCCGAGGCATCGCGGCTGGAGGCGCTTAAGGACCACAAGAAGGGCCTGATGCAGCAGCTCTTCCCCCGCGAAGGCGAAACCACCCCCCGCCTGCGCTTTCCCGAATTCCGTGATGCGGGGCCGTGGGAGGTGAAGCGGTTGGGGAAGCTGGTCAGAACGGTCACGCCACCTGCGAAACTACAGACCTCCGAATATCTTCCCAGCGGGCAATTCCCGATCATCGACCAATCGCCCAGCGACATTTGCGGGTGGACCAATGACGAAACCGCAGTAGTCCAAGGAGATTTCCCGTTCGTGGTCTTTGGTGATCATACTTGCACCGTGAAGCTGGCGGTCGGGCCGTTTGCTCAAGGTGCGGACGGGATCAAGATTTTGGCGCCAACCCCCGAGATCGACGCCCGTTTCCTGTTCCTGGCACTGCAGGCCGATCCGATTGAGCAAAAGGGCTACAAACGCCATTTCTCCACGCTCAAAGAGAAGCTGATACCCTTCCCACAAAAGGATACTGGTGAACAACAAAAAATCGCCGATTGCCTCTCATCGCTCGACGATCTGATCCGGGCGCAGGGCGAAAAGATCAAAGCCCTCAAACAGCACAAGAAGGGCCTGATGCAGCAGATTTTTCCAAATGATGAATTGTGAGTGATGAATGATGAATAAGAAGAACCCAATGCGCCAAAAAATTTATAATTCACAATTTATAATTCACAATTCCCTAACGGGCCTGATGCAACAGCTCTTCCCCCAGGAGGTGGCTTGAGTTGGGTTACCGCCCCCCCTACACCCTCACCCCGGCCATCGTTTCGCGGGTGGCGGAGATCGCCGAGGCGGTGGGCAGGCTGTCGCTCTCTTCTGGCACCAACCTGCGCCTGCGCCGGGTCAACCGCATCCGCACCATCCGGGGGTCGCTGGCCATCGAAGGCAATACACTCAGCGAGGAACAGATCACCGCCATCCTGGAGGGCAAACCCGTCATCGCGCCGCCGCGCGAGATTCAGGAGGTGCACAACGCGCTGGCGGCTTACGAGCGTCTGGGCGAGTGGCAACCGGCGCGGGAGTCGGATCTGCTGGAGGCGCACGGCATACTGATGGCGGGTCTGCTGGACGAGGCGGGCCGCTATCGCTCGGGTGGGGTGGGGGTGATGCAGGGCGAACGGGTCATCCACATGGCGCCACCGGCGGAACGGGTGCCGGGGCTGATGGCGGATCTGCTGGGCTGGCTGGGGACCTGCGAGGAGCACCCGTTGATCGCGGGCTCGATGTTTCATTATGAGTTCGAGTTCATCCACCCCTTTGCCGACGGCAACGGGCGTTTGGGGCGGCTGTGGCAGACCCTGATCCTGAGCCGCTGGCGGCCGGTGCTTGCCGACCTGCCGGTGGAGAGCCTGGTCCATGCCCACCAGGAAGACTATTACCGGGCCATTGCCGAGAGCACGGCACGGTCGGACTGCGCTCCTTTCATCGCTTTCATGCTGGAGCGGATTCTGGAGGCCTGCCGCGCCACGACCCCCCAAGTAACCCCGGAAGCAACCCCCCAAGTAAAACGCCTGCTGGCGGCGCTGGAGCGGCCCATGGGGCGCGCCGCCCTGATGCGGACGCTGGGGCTGAAGGACACCAAGCACTTCCGCCGGCAATACCTGCTGCCGGCGATAGAGGCGGGCCTGGTGGAGATGACCCAGCCCGATCATCCGCGCAGCCCGACACAGCAATACCGGCGCACGGCCGCAGGCCAGCGGCTGCTGGACAACCCAAAGGACACGACATGACCGAAGAGCAGCAAAAAGAACTGGGCAAGGTACTCTGGGCCATCGCCGACGAGCTGCGCGGCTCCATGAACGCGGATGATTTCCGCGACTACATGCTCTCGTTCCTGTTCCTGCGCTACCTCTCCGACCATTACGAGGCGGCGGCCAGGCAGGAGCTGGGTGCGGACTGGCCTGGTGACGAGGTGGTGCCCTTTCCTCACAGGGAAGAGCCGGAGCCGCTGGCCAGGGTGGCCGAGCCTGCCGGCGACTACGGTAAGCGCTCGATGCGTCGTTCGCCGCTGGCGGTGTGGTATGAACAGAACCCGGAGGACAGCGGGGAGTTCGAGAAGGTGATGCGCCGCAAGGTGCATTACATCATCAAGCCCGAATACCTCTGGAGCAGTATCGCAGAGATGGCGCGCACCCAGAGCGACGAGCTGCTGCATACCCTGCAGAAGGGTTTCAAGTTCATCGAGAACGAATCCTTCTCCAGCAGCTTCCAGGGGCTGTTCTCCGAGATCAATCTCGACTCCGAGAAACTGGGCAAAAACTACAAACAACGCAACGACCGCCTGTGCACCATCATCCAGAAGATCGCCGAGGGTCTGGCGGAATTCCCCAGCGAGCGCGATCTTCTGGGCGATGCCTACGAGTACCTGATTGGGCAGTTCGCCGCCGGCAGCGGCAAGAAGGCGGGTGAGTTCTACACCCCGCAGCAGATCTCCAGCATCCTCTCCGGCATCGTGACCCTCGACAGCCAGGACCCCGCCACCGGAAAGCGGGACAAGCTCAACCGGGTGTTGGATTTCGCCTGCGGCTCCGGCTCGCTGCTGCTGAACGTGCGGCGGCACATGGGCAAGCACGGCGTCGGCAAGCTCTACGGGCAGGAGAAGAACATCACCACTTACAACCTGGCACGGATGAACATGCTGCTGCACGGCGTGCGTGACACCGAGTTCGAGATCCACCACGGCGACAGCCTGGAAAACGACTGGGACATCCTGCGCGAGCCGAATCCGGCCAAGAAGATCGAGTTCGATGCGGTGGTTGCCAATCCGCCGTTCAGCTACAAGTGGAACCCGTCTGAGGAGATGGCGAAGGATTTCCGCTTCAAGGACTACGGGCTCGCCCCCAGGTCCGCGGCGGATTTTGCCTTTTTGCTGCACGGCTTCCACTTTCTGGCCAAGGACGGTGCCATGGCGATCATTTTGCCGCATGGCGTGCTGTTCCGGGGTGGCGCTGAGAAAAAGATCCGCACCAAGCTACTCAAAGACGGTAACATCGACACCGTCATCGGCCTGCCGCCCAAGCTTTTCTATTCCACCGGCATTCCGGTCTGCATCCTGGTGCTGAAAAAGTGCAAACGCACCGATGACGTGCTTTTCATCAACGCCGCCGAACTCTACCAGCCGGGCAAGCGCCAGAACACCCTGCTGCCCGAGCATATCGAAAAGATCATTGACACTTACAAAAAACGTCCGGAGAAGGTCAGGGAAGAGCTGGATAACGGTTCCCTGTTTGCTGCCCGCCGCGTGAGCCTGGAAGAAATCGAAGAGGAGCACGATTTCAATCTCAACATCTCGCGCTATGTGAGCACCGCAAAGCCCGAGGAGGAGGTTGATCTGGACGTCGTGCACCGCCAGCTCACCGACCTGCAGGACGAGATCAGAACAGCCGCCGAGAAGCACAACAGCTATTTGAAGGAATTGGGTATTCCCACACTGCCGTGAGCCATGCTTCGCGGATTCAACCCGTTGCACCGACGAGTTGAACCCGCAACTGGTGCACGACATGGATTTGCCGGTTTATGACAGATTCTCTAGGGTGTAGGGTGTAGGTTGGGCAAAGCGCAGCGTGCCCAACAAACTCAACAAACCCAACAAGGAGAATGTTAGGCACGGCGCCGATGCGCCTTTGCCCAACCTACCGGTTTTGTAATGTATTGGTGTGGCGTATGCAATATCGCAGAGCCCGAATCGAAGGCGGCTGCTATTTCTTTACCGTGGTCACGCACCAGCGCCAGCCTCTGCTGACTCTGCCCGAAAACATTACCCGGCTGCGGGAGGCATTCCGGCGGGAAAGATCCCGCCATCCCTTTGAAATCGAGGCAATTGTCATCCTGCCGGATCATCTGCATGCGCTGTGGCGCCTGCCGCAGGGTGACAGTGACTATTCAGGCCGCTGGAATCGGATCAAGCGGTATTTCAGCGTTGGCTGCCTCGGGGTTGAGGTACCTGCTTCGGCATCGCGGCTGCGCAAGCGTGAACGGCCGGTGTGGCAGCGCCGTTTTTGGGAGCATGTGATTCGGGATGAAACGGACTGGCGCCGGCACATGGATTACATTCATTACAATCCCGTAAAGCACGGATACTGTGAAGCGGTGAAGGCATGGCCGTACAGTTCCTTCATGCATTGGGTGAGAAAAGGGGGTTATCCGGTGGATTGGGGGCGCAGTCCTCCATCGGATATCGACCATATTGCAGCGGAATGAAGGAGTGTGTTGGGCACGGCGCCGATGCGCCTTTGCCCAACCTACACGACAGCTTCAAAGGTAGGTTGGGCAAAGCGAAGCGTGCCCAACGAAACGGGTCAGTGGATATAGTCCACCGCCGAATCCCGGCTGGACGAACCGTGATAGTATTTGTACCGGACCAATGTCTCGCTGCCGTGACAAGCGACGCAAAAGGTTCTTTCGACCTGCCGGCTGCGCAGAAAACTGTTCCGGGCATTCCCTTCGCGGCTTCGTCCCATGGAGGATGAATCCGGTTTTCCAGCGGGCGTCCAACTGTGCGGGTCGTGGCAGGTGATGCAGGCGATGGAACCAAATTCATCCATTTCTCCAGACTCGTTCACCAACGGCATCTCCTCCGGCCTGGAGCGCAACACGAGATCTTTGCGCGGATGGCTGAAATATTGGACCGTGGCTTTTTCAGCGATGCCGTTCTCGCGATGGCAATCGAGACAAATCCTGTCCCGCTCCAACGCATGCTCCTCACCGCTCCAGGGCCGGAACGGCCCCGCGTACAAGGATGGTGCCCGGCCATCGCCACGGTGCATGGTGTGGCAGCCGCCACACACTCCCGCCTTGCGCGGCGAAATGTCGAAGCGGTTCCTGGTCTCGGGGGCGGTGACGCGCAAATCGTGATCGCTGTCGGCCACCGCATCGTAGCCGTCGTGGCAGAAGCTGCACAGCCTCCCCTCCCGGTGATCGAATTTCAGCAGGGGGGTGCCCGGTACTGCATCATGAGGCAGGTGGCAGGTCAGGCAGGTGATTTTCTCTATCTTCTCATCCCCCATTCGTACCGGCTGCTCCAGTTTCATGTCCACGGGATGAATCCCCTTGCGGCGCGCCTCTTCCCGAGTGCCGGCGTAGTGCCGCCGGTGACACTCGATGCACAGTCTGCTGTCGTCCCCGGTCAGCGGAACCAGCGTCTCCTTGGCGGCGCCGTGGACCCGGTGGCAGCTCTGGCAGATCATCTGTCGAGCCGGACCGGTACGTAAACCTTGCTCAACCAGGGTACGCGGCAGGCCACGCTGAAGCTTCCTGTCGATCGCATAGCCTTCTGCGCCGCGACGGGGCGGCGGCTCGAGGAAGATCCCCACCGGATGATTGACGCCCCCTCGCGAACGCTTCTCTTCCATCGCATCGTCCAGTTTCGACTCGTGGCAGCGGTGGCATAGATCGCCCTTCCGGTTCGATATCCGCATCCAGCGGTTTTTCTCCTCCCGTTCGTCGCCGACCGCTTGCTCGGGGTCGCTGCCATGCGGCGTATGACAACTGCCACAGGAGAGCTTTCCGTCGCCCACCAGAGGAAAGATCTCGGGGATCTCGTCCTGCTCGTCGGACTGTTTCTTCTCCCTGCGCTGGTGATGGATGTCGGGGTGCTGTTCCCCACGGCCGATGGCGCGCCGTGACTCGATGACCACCCCGTGATGACAGCTGTAACACATCCGCGGCGTGGCGACCGGTACCACCCCGTCCTGCTCCCCCTCGCCGGACACGTACCCCGGCGCCCACGAGAGATGACAGATGGCACAGTCTCTCCGGGATGCCCGTACCGTTTCGCCCGTCGGCGGCTCACTGTCGCCGGAGGGGAGCAGTCGATAGACCCCCACCCGGCCGCCGGCGGCATCCACCACATAGAGCCGATCCCGCCGGACGGCGAGTCCCACAGGGACCCCCAACGCCGGAGGCTCACCACGTGGACCGGACACCTCTCCCTGAAATCGCCCATTCAGAAAAACGGAGACGGTGCCGCGATAGCTGTCACCGATGAACAGCTGCCCATCCCGGGCAAACGCCAGGCCGTTGGGGCGGTACAGCTCTCCCGGTCCGAGACCGAACCGGCCCGTACGGGAGAAGTAGCGCCCCCGTGGGTGAAACACCTGCACACGGCCGTTGAGCACATCCACCACGTGAACATAACCATCCCGATCGACCGCCACCTGGAAAGGGAAACGAAACGCCCCCTCCCCCTCGCCATAGCCACCGCGGCACCAGAGGGTTGTTCTGTTTCGCAAATCGTACCGGCAAACGCGATGGTTGCGGCGGTCACTCCACACCACCGAATCTTCCCACACCCGCAACGCGACCGGTTCCGGCGGTGGATCGCCGTCGAGAGGGATGGCCTCCAGAAAACGGCCCCGTCCATCGAACACGGCGATGCGATGATTGCCGGTATCCGCCACGTAGAGACGCTTCCCGTCGGTGGCGATCCCCATGGGCAGGTGCAACCGGCGGCCGAACGTGAACAGGCGTCTCCCTTCGCTTCCGAACACCACCACCCGATCGTTCACGCCGTCCAGCACGTAGGCCAGCCCCTCATCGGTGACCGCCACGTCGCTGGGCTGATCGAGTCCTCCCTGGAGGACGAACAACGGCTCCACCGGCACACCGGCTTGCAGCGGCGAACCGAACCACGACAGCACCAACAACCCGGCGAGCCACCCGAGGTGAAAGGTTCGTCCCCTGGGGCGACTAGGGGAATTTCCGGCGCAGCAGCTCATCGATCCGTAACCGCTCGTTCTCGTCGTCGAAACGCTCGAAGAAACGCACGATGGCGTTCTGGCGCAGGAGACGCCGCTGCTCCGGCGTCGCCCCCAGGGCCCCGAGATCCAGCATGGGCCGCTCGCCGTGACACGCC
>Ga0256832_1000929_pt1 | contig 19551 bp, 6 predicted proteins | sample 134614metaG_FD_190534 | JGI IMG/M metagenome (GOLD analysis project Ga0256832, IMG submission 190534) | Hydrothermal vent microbial communities from Lau Basin, Pacific Ocean - 134-614 | ecosystem: Environmental > Aquatic > Marine > Hydrothermal vents | place: Pacific Ocean: Lau Basin | collected...
GGTGAGCACGGCCTGGCCGATGGCCAACGTTTGATTGGCGGAGATGGCCAGGTTGCCATTGACATAGGTGGAGGAGATCCCCCCCACCGGCTGGCCGTCCGCGGCCAGCGCCGCCTCCACCGCGGCATTCACTGCGTCCGTGTCCCAGCCGGGCAACACCTTCACGGCGACGGGCAGCGCGGATGTGCCCACCCGCAGGGTGAAGTCCAGCTCGTCGCCGGTGTCCACACTGCGCAGGAATACGGGATTGCCGGATTCCGGCTGATCGCTGATGACGATATCCAGATCCTTGGTGGCGGTGTCGTAATCGGCGACGATGGCGGCCTTGTCGCTGTATTGACCGGCGCCTTGCAGGGCCGTCTGGATCGCGCTCTCCACCGCCGCTTCATCCCAGCCCGCCGCCAGCGACACATCCACCGGCAGGGCATTGGTGCCCACCCGCAGGGTAAAGGACAGGGCCTCGCTGGTGGACACATTGAACAGGCTCACCACATCGCCGGAGGAGGTCTGTCCCTCGCTGCCGCCCAGCACGCCGGTGTAGCTGGTGGCGTCCAGGTGCACATCGACGATGCTGCCGGTACCCGCCTGCAGATAAAAATCCAGTTCGGGGCTGGCGCCCATATTTATCGTCAGGGACTTGCCGGCCATGGCGCCAGTGCCGGCGAAGCTGAGCTTGCCGGCCACGTAGGTGGCGTCGATCACTGCCGCATCGCCCGCCGCCAGTTGACCGGCGTCCACCATGGCCAGGCGTACCTGCTCCACCACATCGGCCACCCAGGCGGCGCGTGTGCCGGCGCCGGCAGCCACGCTCACCGACACCGGCAGGTCACGGGTGCCGGCCTGCAGGGTGAAACTCAGGGCGCTCTTCTCCGCCACCACGAAGGGCACGATGAAGCCGGACCTGGACTCGCCGCCCGCCGTGGGGGCGCTGGCGGCCAGGGTGTCACCCACGTCAATCCACGGATCACTGGCCGCCCCGGCGTTACTGGCATCACTGATCTCGATGCGTTGCTCGGCAGTATTGAAACTGGCGCTGAGATCGCTACTGGCGGCATCGATGGCCGCCAGCACGGCATCGATATCGCCCGCCCCGCTGAGGTCCACGAACACCTTGCTGCCATCGTGCAGGCGAATGCTCAGGTCGTTGCCGCTCACCGTGGCCACCCCGCCACCGCTGTTGAGATCGCTCAGCAAGGTGCTGCCGCTCACCAGGGCCGGTGAGTTGGCGGGCAGGCTGTTCACCACCCCCGTGGCGTCGAGGGTCACCTCCACCGGGGTGGCGCCGCTGTCGCCCACGGTGAGCTGGATGATCACCGGGTCGTTGAGCAGGCGTTCGTAGGACACCTCGCCGCCGGCGGTGAGCGTGGCGTCCAGCCCCGCTCCGCTGCCCGTGGCCTGATCGCCGTCGGCGAAACCCAGCACCTCGGCCGAGGCGCTGCTGCCACCCATGTCCAGGCCCATGCTGATGGCCAGGCGGCCATTCATGTCCACGCTGAGGTCGCCGCTGGCGCTCACACCCACCAGGCTGCTGATGCCGTCGAGTCCGGGCACGTCGCCGGCCAGGCTCACTAGGTCGGCCAGATCCAGGTCCAGGGCGCGGGACAATTGCAGGCCGGTCTCGAACACCAGATCCAGGCGCACGGCGAGGGTGTCGCCCACCTCGTCCAGGGCCAGGCTCACCAGGTCGCTGCTGCTGGGCAGGCCGAGGATTTCCTTGAGCACGCCTTCGAGCAGTTGCAGGGAATTGGCCGGGCTGGCCTCCAGTTCTTCCACCACCACGGCGAAGTTTTCCGCGGCGTTGAGGATGTCGGAGACGCTGGCGTTGAGCAGCGGCAGCTCGGTGTCCAGCACGGTAACGAAGGCGGCGTTGTCGCCCACGCCCTGGGTGTCGCGCAGGAAATCCACCACCTGGTTGAGGCCGCGGATCACGTCGCTGAGGCTGAGGTTGCGCAGGTTGTCGAACACCGAGGCGTCCAGGCCGTTCATGCTCACCAGGATGTTGTTGGAGGCGTTGTCGTCCACCGCGTTTTGCGCGTCACGGAACTGGGCGGACAACAGGTCCGGCGGATTGTTGAGCCAGTCGGCGATATTCAGATCCAGGGACAGGGTGCCCGGTTGCAGGTTGATGTCCGTCAGCCCCACGTCCGGCAATACCGCCAGGTCAATGTCCACCTCACCGGAAATAGTGGACGCGAAGAGACTGGCGATGTCTCCCAAGGCCAACTCGTTGAACAGCTCCTGCAGGGTGAACTGGGTCTGGCCCAGGCTGTTTTGCAAACTGAGAGCTACATCGCCACTGACGCTGCCGCCACTGTCCACCACGGCGATATCCATGAAGCCGAAGCGCGCCTCGGCGGTGATGTCTTCGGCGGCGAGGATCACCTCGCCGTTGAGGCGCAGGTCGTCCACGAACAAGGCCACCGCCGGGGTGCGCGTGGCGCTGTCGAAGTCCGGATCCAGGCCCAGCAGCTTGGTGGCCGGATCGTTGGGGTCGCCGGTAGCGAGGATGCGCAACGCGGTAATGCCGTTGCCGTCCACGGCCATGAAGCCCAGGCGGTTGCCCAGGGTCTCGCCGCTGGCATTGCTGCCGATCTGGAAGGCCTGCAGCGGAGCGGTATCGCCGGTCAAGCCGGTGCCCGCCTGGGCATTGAGATCGGCGGCGATGGCGGCATTGATATCGGCCACCAGGTCGGCGACGCTGGTGTTGTCGGCGGTGGCCGCGGCGGCAAGGGCCACGGTGACGCTGGTAATCGTGGTTGGCCCCGCGCCCAGGCTCAGACCTTCCACGCCTAATGTGAAGTTGACATCCGTCCCGAGCACCCCGTCGAAGGGAATGGGCGAGTTCAGCAGCCCCAGTTCGCTCAGCGCCGGGTCATCATAGAAATAACCCGTGGCGCCGCTGGCCGCGGCGATTTGCACACGCTGGCCGCGCACCTCGGGCACACCGTTGGCGTCATCGATAGTGGCGGGCCTGGCGCTGAGCACGATGCGTTCGCCGGTGTATTCGGCGTACACCTCGCCGGCGGCCAGGCCATTGGCCGTGAGTTGCGCATCCAGTGCCGCCTGCACGTCATTGAGCAGATCGTCCACACTGGTGTTGCTGGCGTCGGGGGTGACTGTGACATCGAAGGCGGTCAGCGGCTGGTAAACATCGCTGGCGTCCTGCTGGAGGACGCTGACCCGGAATGTGGCATCCGCCGTCAATTGGCCGTCTGTCGGCACGGTGGTGGGCATGAACGGTGGCGCCACCACCAAATCGGCGCTGGGTGACAGATCCACACCGAAGGTCATGCCCATGTCCAGGGTGGCTTCCAGTCCCAGGGTGGCGCTGGTTTCGATACCGGCGAAGTCCCCTAGGTCCATGCTGAAATCCACCGGCACGTCGCCGAGGATCAGGCTGGGGGCATAGTCGATGGTGTAACTGAATTCCCCCGTGGGGGCATCGTAACGGGCCTGCAGGGGCAGGCCGGTGACGGAGCCCAGCACGGTGTTGAGCAGGTCCGCCATTTCCTGGGCCGTCTGATAGCCGGCCACCACGCCACCGAAATCCATGCCGGCGATGTCGAAATCCAGGGCGCGATCCGTGGGCAGGCGTACGTTGCTGACAAAGGCCGTTTCGGCCACATCCTTTCTCGCACCTTCCGCCGTGGGGCGGAAACTGATGCGATTGTTTTGCAGGCTGGCCTGCAGGTCGCCCGCCGCCAGCCCGACAACGGCCAGGTTGGTGATGGCGGTGTCGATGGCCGCATTGAGGGCGCTGACGAATTCGTCGCTGCTGCCGGTGTTACTGGCGCCACCACCGGCGAAATTCTGCGCCACGTTGACCTGCAATAATTCGCGGGACAAATTGCCCGCGCCATCGTCCAGCACCACTTCCAGATTGAAATCGAAGTCCTGATTCAGGGTGATGTTGTTCGCCGCATCGGCCAGGCTAAAGCCGTCGTAGTCGCGCATGGCGGCCAGCACGTTGTCCTGGAAACTCTGCCCGAAGCGCAGTGCATCCCCCAGGGTGACGCCGTCGGTGAAGGGGATCTCCTTTTGCAGCAGGTCGTCGCTGCTCACGCCGATGAGCCAGTCCGCCAACTGGTCCAGCATGCCCAGCAGGTCGTCTTCATCGAGATTGCTGAAGTTGAGCACATCGGTGTTGTCGATAGTCACCGTGGGTGCTTCACCGCTGAACACGTCTGCGCTACTCAAGCTCAGCGTGGCGCCGCTCAAGGCCGACAGGCTTGTGGCATCAAAGCCGGCGGCACTGACAGCCAAAGGCAGGCTGGCGGAAAAACTGGGAGTGCCGCTGGGAGAGACGTTTACCAGCGAGGCCAGGGGCTCGGTTTGCAACTCCGTCAAGGTGAGCCCATCGGCACCTGCGCCAATACTGAAATCCATGGCCAGGGCCGCATCAAGATTCAGCGTGCCAGCACTGGTCTGCGCCTGCAGGAAGCCCACATCCACGCCGAACTGCATGTTGCTGGCCGAGACATTGGCCGACGCGGTAAAACTGCTGACATCGAGGAAGAAATAGGGCTCGTATTGCGAGCCCGTATCGGTAAAACCAATGGCGAAGCTGCCCACTAAATCCAGTTGGGCCGTGAGATCCAGTTGCGCACTGGCGGCCAGTTCGATGCCCAGTTCCTGGGCCTGGGCGCCGAAATCGAGATCGAAGGTGGTGGTGCGCTGGGCGCTGTAATCGAAGTTGAACAACACCTCGGCGCTGCCGTTGGTGGCGAACTGATTTGTGATGCTCAGGCTACCAAAGCCGGTGTTGGCGGCATCCAGCGCTTTGAGGCCGTTGCCCAGGGCGCCATCATAGGTCCCGCCCGGCGTCCAGGTATTGCCCAGGTAGTCGATCAGCCCCTGGGTGGTGGGTACGGCCGGTGTGCTGACGCTGGCAAAATAGTCCCTCACCGCCGACTCCAGTTGACCCACGGTGTTGGTGACATCCAGCACCTCGTTCAGGGTCAGACCGAAGCCGGGAAGGTCACTGGTGAACTCGTCGAAATCCCCCAGCGACTGTCCCCAGTTGGTGAACTCGGTGAGGCCGCCCTGCTGTGTATCGCCGGCCAGGGTGTCGCCGATGAAATACTCCTTCCAGTTGGAGATGTCGGTGAGCGCCGACAAGGCATCCCCCTGCCCGAAGGCCAAGGTAACGACGTTGGGGTCATCCTTCATGGATACGGTGGCGTCGGGGTTGGTGTTCATGGACAGCGGGTTGGTTATCGCATCGAAATTGGCACTGTTGTTGAGCGAGGTATCCTGCAGGGTGACCACGCCCCAGTTGTCGTTGAAAATATAGGTATCGGCGCCGCTGCCGCCGATGACTTTATCGATGTTGCTCGCGGTAATCGTGTTGCCCGCGCCATCGTCGACCAATACGTTATTTCCCGCATTGAAGGTGATGGTCAGCGCGGTACTGACAGCCGACAAATCCAGGATATCCGTGTCCGCAGAACCGGTAACCGTGTCCACCCCGCCCCAGGTGGCATCATCGAAGACAAAATTATCGTCGCTACCATCAGCCGCGGCCGAGAGGTTGTCATCACCCGTGGTACTGGTAACAATTTGTAAAAGATAACTATAATCAGAGACCCCCAGCGTGGCTGCTTCAATATTTCCGGTCGCCAGCTCCAGCTGCCAATCGCCACCCAGCGCCGCACTGCCCGTTTCGTCCGTGGAGGCCGCCACATCGGCGCCGGTATAGGTCGCCAGCTTGTTGACGAACGCGACACCGGTTTCGCCATCGGCCACGTTGCAGCCGTAAAGCAGGATGTCGGCATTTTCCGTCAACGACGCTCCCCAACCTGCCAGCTGCTCGCGGTAATCCTCCAGCCGGGCCGAGGTCAGGGTATTGTTGCCCAGACGCAGGAAACCGGAGGCGCCGTGGGAGAACAGGTGCACGGCGGTCACGTCCTGGTATTGGGCGAGTATTTCACTGATCTGTTCGACGCCATCGCGTTCGGCGTCTAACACGATATAGACGGTGTTGTCGTCGGCCGGGATTTCGTTCGGCCCAGGGGAAGCCGGCAGGAACGTGGATGCCCCGGAATCATTCACGCTCGGCCCGTCGCTGGCATCATGGGCATCGGGCGTGTTGTCAGGGCTGCTGGCGGCCAGGGTTTGGGCGGCGCGGGTTTCACTGTCCGGGGCATCGGCCGGCCCATCTTCGGGCGCCGTGCTTTCTGCCTGGGCCTGTAATTGTTCCAGCAGGGAGGCGTATTCGGGCACCGTGGGATCGATGATGACCAGTTGCAGGCCGCTGTAATCGCTGACCAGGCTGGCCTCGGCCGGGGACAATAAAACGGGCTCAGCATCCTGCGTGTCGGCCGGAACGCTATCGTCGACATCGGTCTGGGTGAAGGCATCTTCGCTTAGCGTGATGGGAGAGCTGCCTGCCTCCTCCTGAGTATCGGCCTGCGGTTGCTCCACCGTTTCAGCAGGTGCCGCAGAAGCCGTTCCGGCTTCGTTCTCCTGCAAGATGGGGTTGTCGGCAAAATCAGGTAAGTCCGCGGGCTCGGCAGGGGCTTCCTGAATATCGTCCGGCGGCACGAAGAATTCGGCGGACAACAGATAACGGTTTTCCAGGGGTTCGAACACCAGTTTGCGCCGCGCCTGATGCACCTTGCGCGCCGCAACCTGCGCACGATTACGCTGCCTGGCCGACAATGACTGCTTTATGCGTGACAACATAATCATTCTCTGGCCAAACTCCTGAAACTAATCCTTCTTATTGCAAACGCTGATTAATGAAAACCAGATCGCTTTCGGTCAATACCCCTGCGGCATGCTTGAGCCGCAGGCTGTTCAGCAGGTAATCGTAGCGCGCCTGGGTGTATTCTTTTTTGGCGAGATACAGATCACGTTCTGCATCCAATACCGCAAGATTGGTGTACAAGCCGGCCCGGTAGCCTTCCCGCTTGCTTTCCAGGGTGAGGCTTTGCGCCTCCACGGACTTGCCCAGGGCATTGACCTTGCTCATGGCGCTGATTACCCCAAAATAGGCCGAGCGCACCTGCCGTGAAATGGCGCGTTTTTCGGCCTCTATTTCCTGTTTGACCTTGAGATACAGTTGGTTGGCCTCGCGCACACGGGACTTCACTTTGCCCGCGGCATAAATCGGCACATGCAGCTTGATCATGTATTCGCGGGTATCCACGTTACTGCCGCCACCAAACAGGCTGCCATCAGTGTCACGGCGATTCTTGCGCGCCTCGAAATCCAGGGTGGGATAATGCCCGGCACGCTGAATCTCCCGCTCCTTGCGGGCCACCTCCAGCTCATGCTGCTTCGACTTTAGGGCGGGATTACTGGCCAGCGCCAGCCTTACCCAGGCATCCACATCGGCGGGATAGGGTTTTGAAAGGGTGACGTTGTCGCCCAGCGTTTCCAGTATGCCACTGTTGCCGCCACTGCTCTCATCGAGGGCCTGTAGCGCATCGTCATTGGCGTACTCCGCCTCAATACGCGATGCCTCGACACTGGCAAACCGCGCCTTGACGTCCAGCAAATCTGTAAGCCGCGCCTTGCCTGCATCCTTGCGCGCCGTGACCAGTTCCAGTTGGCGTTCTACCGCAGCCTGCTCTGCCATGGAGAAGGTCAGTACATCCTGGCTTGCCAGTACATCGATGTAGAGTTCCGCCACACGCAAGACCAAATCCTGCCTGGCCATATCAAACCGTGCCGCGGCACTGTCGGTTTTTGCCTGTGCCTGCTCATAGCGCTTGAAGATACTCCAGTTGAAAATGGGCTGGACAATACTCAGAGTGACATTGTCGTTATCGAAAGTGCTCGAGCCGCTGGCGAATACGGTATTGTCACTGCTGATGATGCGTTGGCGAGTATCTGCTCGCACCAGATCGAGATTTACGCTGGGAGACATGTCGGCATCCGCCTGGCGAATGATTTCCTTGGATGCCTGGTACTCGTGAAAGGCGCTGCGAAAAACCGGGTCGTTCTGCTTGGCCTGCCGGTATACGCTGAGCAGGTCTCCCGCCATTGCCTGCGCAGCGGGAAGGGACAGAACCAGTGTCAACCCCAACAAGCGGAGTTTCCCTAAACATCCGCAATCCTGAAAAAACCGTTGACAATCTTTAGGGACAAACCCTGCCAAAGAAGCTGTTCTTGTTATTGCTTCCACCCTCAACCCCCAGTCCGTTGTAATTATTGTTTCTGCGCCCCAGACGCAGCGCTCATTATGGCGCGACGGCCCTAAAACACGCAACCCTGAACCCATACTTGGCAGGGCAAAGCCTGTTTCAAAACAGGGGGATTACGTGAAATCATAAAATGGGGTATTTCATGCTGCCGGGTGTGACAGGTATGTGGCACAAGAATGCAGGTGAAAACCACGCCAACTATGGCGGGCGTAATGTAGGGCACAGCCGAAAAGATCGTCTCAGGCTATCCGTGGCCTTTGTTCTGAGCGCATCCCATTTCTTCGCCCCAAGCGAAATGGTCGAATATCCCGACGAAAGCAGGAAACTCTTAAATTTCTTGTACGGCTTAACCGACAAAGCCCGCACGAGGCGGGCTTTGTCGGTTAAATGGCGCGCCCGGAGAGATTCGAACTCCCGACCGCCTGGTTCGTAGGCAAGGGCGATTAACATAAACCCTTTATTTTCGATATCTTGCGAGACCTGCCAATTACCATAATGAGCGCCAAGATACTGACAATGAACGGCAGTGATATCCTGCGTTAGCACATTTTTGGGCACACCAGATTTGCGCGATCCTAATTGATAGGTGTTACTATATCTCGGGGTATTTACCTAAATCCCGAGTTAATGTAACGTCATTTCCCATGACCCGCCAGACAACACAAAATGACAAAGTCCTCGAACTGGTCAGGAGGGCCGGGGTTCTGCGTCCCCGGGATCTCATTCCTTATGGCATTCCTCGGACCTGTCTGAGCCGCCTGGTTGCCGTCGGCAAGCTGCAACGAATCGGCCGGGGACTCTACATCCTTCCTGACAACGATGTGACCGAACATCACTCGCTTGCCGAGGCATGCAAACTTGTGCCGAAGGGTGTGGTCTGCCTGCTGTCCGCCCTGCGCTTTCATGAACTCACGACCCAAAACCCCTCCGATGTCTGGCTGGCTATCGGCGAAAAGGCCTGGCAGCCACGTATCCAGTACCCGCCGCTGCGCATCGTGCGCTTTTCCCAGGCCACACTGGGTGCCGGGATCGAGGAACACCGGATCGAGGGAGTAACCGTACATGTGTATTCCCCCGCCAAGACCGTCGCCGACTGTTTCAAATACCGCAACAAGATCGGCCTGGATGTGGCCATCGAGGCGCTCAGGGAATGCTGGCGGTCACGCCGCTGCACCATGGATGACCTGTGGCACTATGCCGGTCTCTGCCGCGTCCGGAATGTCATGCGTCCGTATCTGGAATCGCTCGCGGCATGAACAGCAAATCGGGCAAGAACGTTGCCGCCTCGGTACGTGACCGTCTGCTGGCATTGGCCCGCGAACGGTGCGAAGATTTCCAACTGCTTTTGACACAATATGGCCTGGAACGGCTTTTGTATCGCCTGAGCCGGTCCGGTTATCGGGACCGCTTTATCCTGAAGGGTGCGATGCTGTTTATGTTGTGGGGTGCCCAACCACACCGCCCCACACGCGATGTGGATTTTCTGGGCTTCGGCGACAGCGACACAGCCAGCCTGCGGAAGATCTTTCGTGAACTCTGTGACATCAGCGTCGAGAATGATGGTCTGACACTGATGGCGGACAGTGTAGAAGCCGAAATAATCCGCGATGCAGCAGAGTACGGCGGCATACGGGTGAGGCTGTTCGGTGAGCTGGCCGGTGCCCGGGTACCGATTCAGGCCGACATCGGTTTCGGGGATGCCGTGACCCCGGAGGCGATGGAACCGAATACCCCACCCTGTTGAACAACCCCGCACCTTGCATAAGAGCCTACCCCCGCGAAACCGTCGTGGCGGAGAAATACCAGGCATTGGTCGACCTGGGCCTGGCGAACAGCCGTATGAAGGATTTCCATGACCTCTGGGTCATCGCACGCCAATTCGATTTCGATGGCATCCTGTTGTCCAAGGCCATCCACAACACCTTCACCCGCAGGCGCACCCTCCTCCCGGAGCAGACACCGGCAGGCCTCAGCCCTGCATTCTACGAAGATTCGGGAAAGAACGCCCAGTGGGACGCCTTCCATAGAAAAAACAGGATCGATGCCACACCGCCGCCCCTTGCGGATGTCTGCCGCTTTCTGGAAACCCTCCTTGGCCCACCGACGCAGGCCCTGAAACGGGGCCGGGCGTTCAGGGCCAAGTGGCAACCCGGGGGACCGTGGACTTGACGAAGGAAGATGCACTGCGCCAGGCCATCGCCCGCGAGGAAGTGCTGCTCGCCGAACTCACACGCAAACGAAATGAGACCCGGATGCGGCTGGCGGCACTCCGGAAAGAACTCACTGCCTTGGCAACCCGCGCCAGGGAGACACCCGTCTCCGTATCCTCATCCGTCATTGAACCACCCACGACCGCAGAGAAGAAAATCGCGCTGTTTCGACACTTGTTCCGCGGGCGGGATGATGTCTTTCCAAAACTATGGATCAACTCGAAAACGGGCCGGAAGGGCTATTCACCGGCCTGCGGCAATGAATGGGTACGTGGCGTCTGCCCAAAACCCCGGGTGAAATGCAGCGAGTGCCCGAACCAGGCGTTTCTGCCACTCACCGATCAAGTGATCCTCGACCATCTGCAGGGCCGGCATGTTATCGGCGTCTATCCCCTGCTCAAGGATGAAACCTGCTGGTTTTTGTAGCCTATCTTCCCTCCTTTGACAATTTCAGCAAGTCGATAAGCGGCAAGATGCTAGGCGCACGAGCGCAGGACTAGCTGTAGCTAATTCAAGCGAGTGCAACAACGCAGATTGCCGCTTATCGGCTTGCCCGTAGGGAGCCCCGCATATACGCCACTGCGGCGTTGCAACCAATTGAAATAGATGGCTATTCCTGCATGGTTGCGCCTTGCATTGACGTATATGCGGGGCTCTGAAACTATCAAAGGAGGGAAGATAGGCCACCACCGCCGATTTCGACAAGGACTCCTGGCTCGATGACGTAGCGGCCTTCGTCGAGACCTGCCGGAGCATGGATATCCCGGCCGCAGTGGAACACTCGCGCTCCGGCAACGGCGCCCATGTCTGGTTCTTCTTCAGTTCCACTGTCCCCGCCATCAGTGCCCGCCGCATGGGCTGTTATCTGATCACAGAAACCATGATGCGGCGGCATCAGCTGGCCATGAGTTCATACGACCGCCTGTTTCCCAATCAGGACACCCTGCCGAAGGGTGGTTTCGGCAATCTCATTGCCTTGCCGCTGCAATACGAACCACGCCAAGCGGGCAACTCCGTCTTTCTGGACGAGGCCTTCCAGCCCCAGCCGGATTGTGCACGAAACCATAAAATGGCCACTGCTTGAAAACATATTTTGGCCGGCAACATGACAGATTGATTTTATTATTAATATTTCCCATTTTCACGCGAAATAGCACATCATTGAATAGAAGAACGGGCGCCTTTTCCAACATGCACAAAAGCCCTATCGCTCAGTCGCGGCCTCACTCACCGTTTTCTGGATGGGAGACATTATGTAATCAACAACCGACCTTGTGCCCATTTTAATTTCTGCGGAAATTCTCATGCCGGGGCGCAGTGAAAATTTCTCACCGTTGTATTCAAGGAATTGTTGGCTGAGGTTGAGAACTGTACGGTAACCACTGGAACGCTCACCACTTCCATCCATGGGTGATGCATCTCCACGCTCTGAGGCATCAGCACTCACATATTCAACAGCCGCATCAATCATCCCGTATTTTTGAAATTGATAACTGTTGATCTTTATCTTTGCCTCTTGTCCCGCGGCAATAAAACCAATGTCTTTGTTATCAATAAACACTTCAGCCTGCATGGGTTCATTGACGGGAACTAATGTCATCAACACGGTGCCGGCCGGCACAACAGAGCCCTCTGTATTGGTTGCAAGGTCTTTGACAAAACCATCCTCGGAAGCCTTCAACTCCATTTGCTTGTTGCGGTACTCCTGCTTCAGCCAATCCTGTTCAAGTTGATCTGCTTGCTTTTGAAGCGCAATTTGTTCAGTAAGGAGCTTCTGTCTATAGGCGGATTTGATTTGTCCTATCTTTTCCTGGGTTTCATTGATGCGCGCACCCAACGATTCAATGGCGTTCGCTTGTGACCTAAGGTTTGTTTCCGCTTCTATTCTGGCGCGCTGTTTATCCAGAATTTCAATCTGGCTACTGTACCCGTCTTTTCGTAAATCACTAACGGCCTTTTCACTCGCCCGATAGATTTCTAGTGTCTCCCGCAGTTTTCCATGGATATCATGGGCACCTTCCAGTTCCTTTCGGTAACGCTCAAGTGCAGCTTCTTCCTGTTTGATTTCATGCAGGTATGCCGCACGATTAGCTCGATATTGCGCCAATATCCGGTCATTATTATCTGAGATGTTCTTCGTAGCAGCCGTAAACTCTTTACCGTCGAGTTCAGCTTTTACCCGTTTAAGCTGTAGCTTGGTAGCTTGTATTTCGGTGCTCAATTTTTGTGTATCAGCGTCAGAAAGCTGGGCATCCATCAACATGAGCAACTGCCCGGCCTTGACCAGGTCGCCATCTTTCACCAATATTTTGGCAATCCGTCCGCCTTCAAAAGGCTGCACAATTTTTATACGGTTTTGGGGTACCAATTTTCCATCGGCGCGGGTAACAATATCCAACTGCCCCAAAAAGGCCCATGCAAGCACCAATACAAACAACGTAAGGGGCACATACAGCATAATCTTCGGCATCGCCGAGGGCGGCTGCTCCACAGCAGTGAGCAACCTCGGAGAAAAATCGGAGGTGTCGTCTTCTGTTGAATGTGCTTGTTTGTTTACAGACATTGCGGACTATTGATTTTCATCCTGTCGCATATACGGCTGTGGCTGATTCCCGAATCGTGGATCAGACAACGTGCTAACCACCTCTGATGAGGCTCCAATCACAGCCCCATTCATGCCATAGCGATAAGCCATATCACCCCCCAGTGCGGCATCGTCGCTGCCACCCAGATGTGCATCCAGCAACGCATTGGTCACACCCCATAGATCATCATCAGAGTCATTTGCGCCAGCTAGATCAAACTGGCTCACCAGCTCACGGAAATCAAAGCTTTGGATGCTCTGATTTCGCAAGGGATCACCTGAGGTTGAATCAAACTCATCTGAAGCCTCCATGATAATTTGTAACGTCACTTGTGTAGAAATGGGTGCCTCGTCATCATCCCCATACCAATCTTCAATCACAATTTTCTGGGATTCATTTTCGTTATGGTCATCGTCATGATCCTTATCATCGTGGTCGTCATCGTCTTTGTCATGATCATCATCGTCGGATTCCTCGTTACCACCGATAACCAATACAAGATCGCCGTCATCTCGACTGAGACTTAAATCATTGAGGCCAATGCCACCGCCAAGCGACAAGGTGACATGCTCAACAGATTCACCTATTTCAATCTCATCATCACCATCACCGAGGTTGTATGCGACAACATCGCTGCCACGATCGACATAGATTTCATCGTCTCCGCGCCCGCCAATCAGGAGGTCATTTCCGGCACCACCGATCATCACGTCCTCATCGGCCCCGCCGTTCAGATAATCATTGTCGCAACCACCGGACAGGAAATCCTCACCTTCGCCGCCTTCCAGCAAGTCAACACCATGACCACCAAAGAGCTGATCATCATCCTCACCACCAAATAATTGGTCGTTGCCCGCTTCGCCGAATAACTTGTCGTCACCGTCTTCACCATATTGCACATCATTAGCCGTTCCGGAGTGGACAACATCATCGCCTTCGCCGGCGTAGATCGTGTCGTCATTCCGGCCCGTGATGATGTCGTCATCTTCATCGGTACCTGTGAGTTCGACCTGTTCAATGAGCAGGTCAGACAAAGTAAGCTGGCTGCCATCCGTGAATATGAATGATGAAATCGGAGAAGCATCGGAACCACTACCGTCGAGTGCAAAATCAAGGCCCTGGTCAGCCAGCTCATTGCCGAAGGGGTCAAGCATGCGTACTGAGACCATAGTCACGCCGCCGACTACCGAGGTACGAGCAATCACATTTTGTGCGTCAACACCTTCCCCGAATGAAACTGTATTGATGCCTACAGCATCGACAATCGTATCAACACCATCACCGATGTTATAAACATAGGTGTCATCACCATCACCACCGAAGAGCACATCATTACCTTGGCCGCCTTTGAGAGTGTCATTACCGGCTTCGCCATATAACGCATTATCAACCTGATTACCAGTAAGTACGTTGTCACTGGAATTACCCGTGCCGCTAATCGAATTCATCCCGGTAAATGTCAGGTTCTCGAGATTGTTACCCAAAGTATAATCAATTGCAGACTGAACCGTGTCAGCACCTTCACCGATATTTTCAATCACCACATCGTTTACGCTATCAATGACATAGGTATCATCACCCAGACCACCACGCATAGTGTCATCACCTGTTGCGCCATCCAGCACATTGTCCGCATCATTGCCAACCAGAATATTGTTGAGATCATTGCCGGTACCGTTAATGGACTCTAGACCCACCAGCCGCAGCTCTTCAACATTCGCTGATAACGTGTACTGCACAGAACTGTTCACAATGTCGTAGCCACCGTCCGCTGCTTCGGTTACTTCATCGGTAACCCATACCGTAGTGGAATTCGCTGGCGTACCAGTACCACCACCTGTACCGCCGTCATTGCCCGGCGCTCCGCCTGTTGCATCACAATCATCGCTGGCCATTTCATGCTCCAGCAAGTGTTCGTAATCATCTTCATGCTCGTCTTCATCATCACTATCGTGGCCGTGATCATCGTCCTCCTCATGATCGGAATCTCCAGAATGCGAATCGTCATCATCATGTGATTCATCATGGACATCAGAACTGGAATCGTGCAAATCTTCATCGTGATCACTATCATGATCGTCATGTTCATCGTCATCATCCGAGCTAACACCACTCGCAGTCATGTCGGGAGTAGTCGTTGTCGTATCTGTCCCTGCTGTATCACCGGTACCTGTATCGGTTCCCGGTGTTTCAACCACATACGAGTAACCATCAACATTGTAAATATCGTTACCGATACCACCTGCCATGGTGTCGATGCCCGTGCCGCCATCCAGATAATCGTTGCCGGCACCACCCTGTAAACTATCCTCATCAGCGCCGCCATATAGGATGTCGTTACCCGAACCGCCATCCAGCGTATCGATTCCAGCACCACCATATAGGATGTCATTATTACTATTGCCTATCGCAGGAGGTGGAATAAAGCCATCTTCTTCATCAAGAAATTCGTTAAAACTCCTTTCTCCACCAGCTTCGCTAGCTTCTCCTATTCCAATACCATCATCTCCCCCGTAGAGATAATCATTTCCTTCGCCGCCATAAAGTATGTCATCCCCGGATCCACCATCCAGAGTATCGTTACCAGCACCGCCATCCAACAAGTCATTATTACTACCTACTTGCGCATTTAACCCTCCTTCTTCATAAAAGGACTCAATTCCGCCTGGCCTATCACCCACAATTATTGAACCATCATCACCGCCATATAAATCATCGTCTCCCGTACCACCGTAGAGACTGTCGTTTCCACTGCCACCATCTATAGTGTCGTTTCCAGCCTCACCCCGCAGCGTATTCTGCGCATCATTCCCAGTTAGCACATTGTCTTCGTTGTTACCGGTTCCATTCACGTTCCCTTCGCCAGTCAATACAAGATTCTCAACATTGTCCGCCAATGTATGGCTCAACGACGTTTCAACCTGATCAATGCCTTCGCCCACATTTTCAATTACTGTGTCGCCCGCGTTGTCGATCAGATAACGGTCATCCCCTGTGCCGCCTGCCATCGTGTCTGCACTAAAACCGCCATCCAATGAATCGTTGCCACCACCACCGGTTAAGATATTCGCTGCACTGTTGCCTTTGAGTGTATTCGCCAGATCATTTCCGGCGCCGTTAATAGCATTGTTGCCTATGAGTTCTAAGTTTTCGACATTGGCATCGAGAGAGTGGGTGACAGAGGCATAGACCTGATCATTGCCTTCGTTGAGATTTTCGATAATTCGGTCGCCCGCATCGTCAACAAAGTAGCTATCGTTGCCAATACCCCCGACCATTGTGTCCGCACCGAGACCGCCATCCAGCTGGTCAGCGCCGCTGCCGCCATCCAGGTAATCATCACCAGCGCCACCACCGAGACTGTCAGCACCTGCACCGCCCGATAGCGCGTTATCCGCAGGATTCCCTTGAATAAAATTATTGCCGGCATTGCCCGCACCATCAATGGCCGAGGAGCCCGTCAAATACAGGTCTTCAACATTGTCAGAAAGTGTGTAAGTGACCGAGCTGTTAACACGGTCGTTACCGTTCTGAACATCTTCCACCACCACATCGCTGATGTTATCAACAATGTAGATATCGCTACCTGCGCCACCGATAAGCGTATCTGCACCAACACCACCATCAAGCACATTGTTCCCACCCGCACCAGTGATAATATTGTTTAGTGCGTTACCTGTACCAGAAACAGAACCTTGGCCAGTCAGCGTCAAATTCTCAACATTGGCCGTAAGCATGTAATCAACCGAAGACTCAACGAGGTCTATGCCTTCACCAGCATTCTCAACAACCGTGTCGCTCGTATTGTCTACAACATAAGTATCATTGCCCGCGCCGCCAGCTAGAGTATCGACACCCGCACCACCATCCAGCATATTATTGGCCGCATTACCGGTGATCGTATTATCCAGTGAATTGCCAACGCCATTAATGGCATCGCCACCCAGAAGATTCAGGTTCTCGACATTTACGCCCAGCGCATAAGATACCGAGGCGTTTGCCGTATCGTTACCCTGGTTGCTCGATTCAATAATTTGATCACCAGCATCGTCAATACGGTACGTATCATCACCAGCGCCACCTTGCATGACATCAGCGCCTGCACCACCGTCAAGCAGATTATTCTCATCGTTACCGACAATGGTATTGTCCAGCGCATTACCATTACCCGACACAGCATTACCAAACAAGGTCAGGTCTTCCACGTTGTCATCCAGCGTATAATTGTCTAATGCGGTTTCGACCCGATCACGTCCTTCATTACTGTTTTCAGTAATCACATCGTCAAGCTCAGTGATATGATACACATCATCACCTTCACCACCTTGCAGTTGGTCGATGCCTTCGCTGTTATAAAGGTGATCATTACCTGCATCGCCCTGGACAATATCGTTGCCCAAACCACCATGGAGGATATCGCTACCAGCACCGCCATGGAGTATGTCATCCCCCGCCCCGCCATCAATCAGGTCGTCGCCTGCATCACCAAAGGCTTCATCATTTCCGGCACCCCCCTCAATAACATCATCACCATCTTTGCCAATAATAAGATCATCCCCGGCATAGCCATACAGGTTGTCTTTGGCGTTGGTGCCCACTAGTGTGTCATTGGCATCGGTACCCTCGAAGGTGATACCCAGATCAAGCAGTTGCTGATACGTCAGCGTTGTGCCGTCGGCGAACGCGAATTCCGTAATGGCGACGTTGTCATTGGGGTTATCCGGGTCGAAGCCTTCGATATGTATTTCACCACCGGTATCGCCAATCTTGATGGCGAGGGAGCCTAAACCCAGTTGCAGTTGGTACTGGTTAAAATCAAACTCGAAGAACAAACGGTTAGCACCGGAATCACGAATCAGATCGATACCATCACCAATGCCGTAATAGTAGGTATCGTAACCTGCGCCACCGTCGAGGATATCGTCTCCGATATCACCGTAGAGAAGGTCATTGTCTGCGCCGCCATAAAGAATATCTTTACCGCCGTCGCCGATCAGCACGTCATCACCTTGCCCACCAAAAAGCACGTCATCACCGTGATTCGGGCCCGAGGCCGTGCCGTCATCGCCGAACAGCAGGTCATCATCATCGCCACCCATCAGCACATCATTGCCACCACCGCCGACAAGCTCGTCTTCGCCCTTGCCACCGAGCAGAAGGTCATCACCATGCTCTGCCTGATTGATGTAGCTGGCATCACCGGCCAGAAAATCATTGCCTTTACCACCAGAGATCGTATCGTTACCCCATTCACCCAGCAGTGTGTCTTCACCACCATCACCTGAAATAACATCATTGCCTCTGCCGCCCCAGGCGAAGTCGTTGCCCCCGCCGCCATAGATGACGTCATTGCCAAAATCCGCGGGATAGGTTTGCGAGCCTGGCGCCAGGGGCCCAAACGTTGTTGTGCCATTTGCGCTGGTAGCGTTCCAGTCGTTGTTTCCTCCATCAGGATCGATTTCCCAGCCGTTATCACCCAGCTGTAGGGTATAACCCACCGTCCAGTAGTCTGCATCACCCAACAGGTAATCCGTGCCGGCGCCACCGGCCAACAAGTCATTCCCGGCACCGCCCGACAAAAGATTACTGCCCGTGGAGCCGATGAGAATGTCGTCACCGTCATTGCCTGCAAGTGAGTCACGATCAACCCCTGCGGCGACATCATCACTGTTAAACACCGTCGCAAGGTCGGCCTCGGTATTGGCAAATAGCCAGTCATTTCCGTCGCCACCTAATATCCCATCCGTGCCCGCACCGCCCTCAACTCGATCATTACCTATATCACCGTTGAGTCCATCTTCGCCGTCACCGCCACGCAGAATGTCGTTGCCACCATACCCGCGCAAAACATCTTCTAGCGCACCACCGAATATTTCATCGCTGTCTACACTCCCCCGAAGCGCGTCATTTGTCGCAACAACATCACCTTCCAATACAAGGTTGTTAAGCTCATCACGGCGAGTCTGGATACCGTCTTGAGTAGGATCAATATCAACGGGCATGCGATCGCCCCTTATGGTGTTGACCGGTACGATGTCCTCCGCCGCTTCGAACAGGCGAATACCATAGTCGCCATCCTGCCAGTTCATTAAGGTAATGCGGTTGCCTGCAGCATCAGAAACGATAAGATTCGTACCGCTTTTTGTCAGGGTGTAGTTACCATCCACTGTCTGGTAATTGCCACTGCCATCATCGATGGCCGCGGAGACCGTTTCGCCCTTGATCAGTAAGATGTTGTTGCCGCTGTCGACCACGGTGTCCTGGCCGAAGTTGCCGTCGAAGAAATAGAAATCCTTACCAGCGCCACCTTTCAGGTAGTCATTACCGGTTCCCCCAGTCAATTGATCGATGCCGGCGCCACCAAACAGGCGGTCATTATTGTCCCCGCCATACAGGATGTCGTGCCCTTCACCGCCCAGGAGATGGTCATTGCCGGTATCACCATAAAGTGTGTCATTGCCCGCCTCACCATAAACAACGTCATCACCACCTCCGGCATATAGCCGGTCATTGTTATCACCACCAATTAATAAATTGCTGGTATCGTTAAAATGACGGGCATCCAGTCGGACTGCACCATCGGGCATAATCAATATATCTTTGAAA
>Ga0256832_1000930_pt1 | contig 19536 bp, 34 predicted proteins | sample 134614metaG_FD_190534 | JGI IMG/M metagenome (GOLD analysis project Ga0256832, IMG submission 190534) | Hydrothermal vent microbial communities from Lau Basin, Pacific Ocean - 134-614 | ecosystem: Environmental > Aquatic > Marine > Hydrothermal vents | place: Pacific Ocean: Lau Basin | collected...
GGCTGGATCGTAGCGGGCTTCGGGCGCTGAGCCCGCTACGATCGAGATGGATCAGCGCTACTACGCACGTAGAGGCCTATGGTGGGTTGTTTTCGGACTGGGGTTCGATTCCCCACACCTCCACCAAGTAGCTGTAAACCTCAGTAAACTCCCATAAACTTCAGTAAACAAAGTTCCCATAAATTCGGCCTTCTTGCTCATATCGTAGTAAACTCAAGTAAATTGTAGTAAACTATAAGCAAGTAAAAATTTGGGTCCTATTTGGGTCAAAATGGCGGCCCCAAACGAATCAACCGACTTTGGACCCAAAAAAGTTGAGAGAAGGCCGATAGAATGGGACGTGCAACCACTCCGCTTAGCGACTCGAAAATTAAAAAAGCCAGGCCACGGGAGAAACGTTACAAGCTTGCAGACGGCAACGGACTCTACCTCTACGTGCTGCCAAGTGGGCGCAAAAGATGGAAGCTACGATACAGGCACGAGGGCAAAAATTTAGAATACACCATAGGAGATTACCCCGTTATCTCTCTTTCTGAAGCACGTAAAAGAGCACAAGAGCTACGGCAGATGGTGCGTGATGGAGTCAATCTGCAGAGGATGAAAGATGAGCAGAAGAAGAGCGAAGAGCAAGAGGAGCCGATCTTGTTCAAGGATGTGGCTGATGTGTTCCTTCGCTTCAAAGAGCGAGAATACAGCCCGTCGCATTTTTTGAGGCAGATGAAGAGGATAGAGCAGTATATCTTGCCGGCAATTGGAGAGAAGAGGGTAGAGGAGATCACGAAAGCCGATATAGTCCGGCTCGTGCAAAACGTGCCGAACGTCAAAACGCGCAACGCAAAAGATACTGACAAGATCGAGACCGCTCGTCGGGTCTTCACGCTTGTGAGCCAAATCTATCGCTTCGGGCTGCACAACGATTTGATCACAGAGAATATCCCTGAGCGCATAGACGTGAACGAGATATTGCCCAAAGTCCAAGGCGGCAGGCTCAAGGCAGTGACAAAAGAAAAGGACGTCAAGCGACTCTTTGCGCTGCTGCTCGAATATCCAGGCGATACTACTCGATTAGCATTGGAATTTTTGGCGCTATCGGCTCTGCGCCCTGGCAATATTCGCAATATGAAGTGGGAGTGGGTGGATTGGGAGGATGAAGTAGTGGTGTTTCCTGCGGCTGCTATGAAAGCGAAGAGTGAGTTCAGACTGCCACTTACGAAGAGGATGTTGGAGATACTGCAAGAGATGAAGCAGATCACGGGAGGGTATGAGCACGTTTTTGGCTCTCCCGTAGCGCCAAGCAAGCAGATGAGCGAAAACACTTTGAACTACGCTCACAAGAGACTCGGTATCGAGGACCATAACGCCCACGGCTGGCGAAGCGCGTTTTCAACTATCTGCTACGAAAAGCAGCGTGAACACGGCTTTGGCTTCGAGGTCATCGAGAGCCAATTGGCCCACAAGGTTGGTGGGAGCGTCAAGATGGCGTATCTCAGAAGTGATTTTTTGGAAGAGAGGAGAGAGCTGCTGGAGTGGTGGGAGAGATTTTTGCGATCATGATGCGTGTTCGAGCTGCTTCTCCCTCTCCTTTTTGAGCCACTCCACCACCTCGTCCTCGAACCATCTCGGAGACTTTTCGCCAAGATACACTGGTTTTGGGAAGTCATCTCGACTGATGTAGTTTTTGTAGAGCCACGTCTTGGAGACGTGGAGCAGTTTGGCAAGATCGTCCGGCGTAAGTAGGCGTGCCATTGTCTATCCTTTCCATTTCTCAAGTCTTTGGATATGCCTCTTTTTGGCCTCCATTCTCTCTTTGACCGCTTGTATCAGCTCGTCGTTGCTTTGGCTCTGAGGCTCGCGCCAGACCAGATGATGGAGGCGGGTTTTGAGCAAAGCGTAGTTGACCTTCGCTTCTTGGATGATCTCGTCCGGCGAGCGATTGTGGATTTGGCAATAGGCATCGAAGGAGATGCCGTAGATCTCATCTTGGGTAAAGTTGGCATTTTGGGACTCCATCCAATCTTTTACGATCCGCTCTTTTAGAGCTTGCAAGCGCTCTTTGTCATTGTCTTTGAACCCGATAGAAGCACCGCCACTCAAGACAGCTTGAAACATATAGCGCTCATTCATGCCGTCGTAATAGGTGTCGCTGATAGCGGTCACGACGATCACGGCGTCAAGTTCGATATAGTTGTCGTCGTATTTTTTGATCATTCTGGCTCCTTTGTCAGGCTATAAGCTGCAATAGCTCTTTTTTGGTCAATCGCTCTCTGTGCTGTTCTTTTTTGCATGCTGCGTACCCCTCTTTGTATCCCATCTCTTTTGCAATTCTGAAAGCTTCCATCAGCTCGCCTTTTGTGACTATGTACTCAGCGTGATCCGGATCGTCCTTGCTGTAGCTGTCGATGTGCCTTGGCTCGGCGACAAATTCCTCTTTGTACGCTACGCCCGCTACTTTCCCTTTTGTCTTTTTCATATTCTCTTCTCTTTTTCTCTTATATTCCTCGACACTCTCGTCCACCACGCCGTCGTTGCCGTCTCCTTTGAGCTTGCCAGCGGACAGATAGGTGTCCACCGTCGCTTTGCTCACTCCAAGCTCTTTGGCTGCCTCTTTTTTTGTCATCTCCTCTCCTTGTGTCGGTGTCACGTCCAGGCTATTGAATGTCCCGGTGCGCATCATGGTAGGCTCGAGGCCTTTTTCGATGCACTTTTGCACGTAGCTCTTGTACCATTGTGAGCAGGTCGAGCAGTTTTTCTGCACTTTGCAGCGCTCGAATACTTCGCACTCCATCATCTCGCCTTTTTGCTCACGCGAACGCCTACGATGTTGCGGCGCAGCGTGATTGTTTCTTTTTGTCCTGTTTGGAGATTGAATATAGTCAAGCGCTCCCCCTTGCGCTTGCGAATGTGAAAAGTCGCAAAGCCAGGGATGCGCACCTCTTCGCCTTGCCTGAGCGCTTCGGCTATCTCTTCGAGGATGGCTGTAGAGATCTCGCGAAGAGCCTTTTTGGTCAGCCCATGATAGCGGTCGGCCATCTTTGCGACTACTCTATTTGTCAGCTCGGTCTTGGTCATCTTTCGCCTCCTCGAAATACTCTAAAAATCGTTCTTTGACGATGTAGCTATTTTCTCCATTCTCGCCAACTACATAGACATAGTGTCTGTCTATGCTTTTTACGATGTAGTGTCCCTCGAATCCATAGACGTCGGATTTTGGTTTGTAGCGTTTGTTTTTTTTGATGGTCATTTCATCTCCTTCAGTCCGCACAAAACTCTCCATGCCAGCGCCGCCACTCTCGGTACCTGGCCGTTTCCAAGGGCCCTAATCCTGTGTGCCCGATAGGCCATCCCATCAACCACTCGACCCACTCCGGGTTCAGGCGGCCATTCTTCTGCAAGGTATGGGCTCCGCGTTCTACAACGTAGTCCAGTCTGTCGTTTGTATGTGCCCGTTTCATATTCTTGTGCCATCCGTTCGCAGCGCATGCCACCGGCGTCGGCCACATCTTGACGGCAGTTGCAAGACCTGTCCCGCTTTTCATCCCGGCTTTCGGTCGATTGTAGTTCCCGCACACCGTCGGTGTAGGCCAGTATCCAGAGCCGTTTCCGTCTATGCGGAGCGCCGGCGTCGTCAGCTCCCACAACTCCCCAGACAGCATCGAACCCCATTTCGGCAAGATCTCCGAGCACTCTATCGAGTCCCCGTCGAACAAGCAGCGGTGAGTTCTCCACGAAGACGTATCGCGGTCGTACCTCACCGACAATGCGCGCCATTTCGCTCCAGAGGCCGGATCGTTCTCCGTCGATCCCCTTGCCTGTTCCCGCAACCGAGATGTCCTGGCACGGGAAGCCTCCCGAAACCACGTCAACAATTCCTCGCCACGGTCGTCCGTCAAAAGTTCGCACGTCGTCCCATATCGGGAAAGGCGGGAACGTTCCGTCGTTTTGCCGTGCGACAAGAACATTGCGGGCGTATTCGTCGATTTCGACGGCGCAGACGGTTCGCCATCCGAGGATTTTGCTTCCGAGTATGCCTCCGCCAGCGCCCGCGAAAAGAGCCAGCTCATTCATCCCCCTTCCTTCACAAAAATCCCATCTTCATTCAGATACCCTTTTCTATCCTTAATCTCCTCCCACGCCGCATTGATACACTCGGATAGCTCCAAGCCAAGCTGTGCGGCGAGAATATTGAGCACCACGACCGTATCGCCGAGAGCGTCTATCGTGTCGGCTTTCTTGCCTTTTTGGATGGCTACTGAGAGTTCGCCGATCTCCTCCACAAGCTTCATCATTTGCGCTTGCGGGGTGGAGTTTTTGAGGAGTCCTCGCTCGTCGGCCCAATTGACTATCTTTTTTAGGGTTTGGTCAAGGTTTTGCATCGGTTTCCTCCATTTCTATCAATTTCTCTAAATAGTGCTTCGCCTTTTTCAAATCCGTCACTCCGCCTTTGTCTTTGTAGCGAAGCAGGTATTTAAGGACGTTGCCTGCGTAGAAGTTGAGGCCGTATTCGTCGATTATGTCCCACGGCTGGATCTTATGCTTTGCGTAGTGGTCGCCGCCGATTTGTTTGGATTTGTCCATTAAGCCGCTCCAGTGCGTTTTGCTTCATTTATGCTTTTATGAATTTCAGCATGGCACTTTCTGCATAACCATACAACATCTAATGGTTTGCTATAGTCCTCATGGTGTGCTTCAGGTTTGCAGCTTGCACCGCAAGAAGAACATCTATTAGGCCGTTTCAGTATGCCTCGTTCTATTGCTCTTTTAACTTTTAAATGTGCTAATCTTTTATGTTTATTTTTCCTGTGCCATTGTTTTTTAGTTTCCATATACTTTTTATATTTTTCAGGATCTATAACTTTTAGTGCTTTTACACGTTCATTATGCTGCTTGACCCTGTCATTATGATTAGGTCTATTCCTGTCATATGCTCGTATGCGGTCAATATTTTCCCAGCGGTGCTTTTTGACCCGCTCTTTAACACACGATTTGCAAAAATTTAAATGTCCATCTTTCATCGCTTTATGTTTGTAGAATGCTGATAAAGGCTTGGTTTGCTTACATTTTTTGCACTCTTTTATGTCCATGTAAACTCCTTTTGCTATATCAACTGCTTGGGTATAGGCGCAGCTTGGCCTCAACTAAAAGGTATCTCATCCGAGTCTATACCCACCTCAGGGATATTCGGCTCTTTTGATGCCTGCCGTTTCGGCTCTCGCTTCGGTGCAGGCTGTTGAGTGGTTTGTGCATTGTTTGCACTATCCTTGCCTCCCAACATCTGCAAACTCTCCACTTGCACCGAATGCTTGGAGCGTTTGTTTCCATTGCTATCAACCCACTGCTCCAGCACCAATCGCCCCTCGATAAGCACCTGTTTGCCTTTGTGCAGGTACTGGTTGGCTACCTCTGCCGAGCGGCCAAAGAGGGTAATGTCTATAAAGCAGACTTCCTCTTTTTGCTCGCCCGATTGGGTCTTGTAGCGTCTGTTTGTGGCGATCGCCGTTTTGGCGATGGCCGTGCCTGAGGGGGTGTATTTGAGCTCGATGTCCTTGGAGATGTTGCCGAGGAGGATTACGCGGTTGTAGCTCATAGCGCCTCCTCAGCCTCGGCCTGCATTACGAGGTCTTGGAATTTTTCTTCATTTTCCAAGACATCTTTGGCATCCACACTCTTGGCTACCTCCAGTGCTTTGCTGCGAGGCACTTTTTGCTCCATCAGTTTCTTTACAAGCTCGGTACGATAATCTGGCTCTTTTGGAGTCTCTTTTTTGGGAAGCTTGATGGTCTTTTTAGGCCTCTCTTCGATTGCTTCCACATCGATTGGCGGCTCTTTGTAGACTTCATCCTCTTTAACCGCCACTTCCATTATCTGCTCGCTAATTGGCAGGCGGGTGATGACGTATTTGAGCGCCTTTGCCTTATACATCTCCTCTGCCCATTCGAGCCAAATATATGAGAGTTGGCCGGGCTTTTGATTGGCTGATTTGAGGCGGATTTGCTCGAGCTTTTTGAACGGCACAAATTCGCTAAACTCGTTGCCGTCTCTATCTGCTGCGTAGACCAGCACGCCTTTGAGATGTTTATAGACCCAAGTGCCATCCTCTTCATTGCGGTTGTCGTAGTCTGGCTCGAACTCGATGATATCGCTCAGACCATTGAAGCGGATATTGAAGTAGTCCACATCATAGACCGCAACCGCTCGAAACTTCCAGCCGTTGCGGTATCCTAAAGCGATCCAGCCTTTATAGCCGATTTGCAATTGCGCCGCGGTGCGTCCGTTTTTGAGTTTGAACGGGACCACATAGGCTTGGCCAAAGAGCGGATTGGGATTAAGCCCCGCTTGGACTATTTCAAAAGCCGTCTTCATCACGCTCTCAACGTCCGCGCCCTGGAGGTTTGGATTGAGCGCAAGCTGTTTGAGCGTGCTTGCGTATGCGCTCACTTTGCTCTTGTCGTTTTGGAGTAGCGTTTTTAGCTGTGGCATATAGCTCTTTATAATCTCGCTCGCTTGCTTCTCTCTCGTCTGTAGTGCTGTGCTCATTGGATCTCCTTTTTGATTGTAATTATCTATTTCCCTTTATCTTCTGTTTCACCGATACCATCATCCATTGATTATTGGTTTTTGCGTGCTTGGTGGCTGTTTTTGCCACATCTTTTGCGGCTGGCATATAGCGTTCTATGCCCTTTATGAAGTGGTCTATCGTTTTGATGCGTTCTTTGAGCGAGTTTGCCACAAGCTCCAGCGCTTCGGCTGAGCCGAGTATCTCCTCTCGAAGCCTTGCGTAGCCCCCAGCAAGGTCGAGGATGTTGTGCTCAAGCATTATCTGCCTATGGTCTATTTGCTTGCACTCTTTGAGCTCTTCCTCAAGTTGGATGATACGCCATTGCATCTCCTCGATTTGTTTTTTCTTAAGGGCCAATTGTCCTTTGTAACCCGCTATTCGTGTGGACATATTGTCCGCTGCTGGGCAGTTTTGGGGTGGTGCGACTGATACTTGCACATTACCTTTTTTAATTTCGGTTAGAAGCTTTGCGGTAAATTTTCTAAACTCTTTGGCTCTTTCGCTTTTGATAAAAAAGCCAAGCATATGAACGCCTTCGAGTGTCCAGCGGATAACTACTCTATTTTTATCATCTCTTTTTACAATATAATGGACATTCTCTATCAACTCATCACTATGCAAGCTTTTATGCGTTCTGACTACTGATGGAGAAATTCCATAACCTTGAGCGACTTCTTTAGTTGATAGAGTATTGCTCTCATCTATGTGGAGTTCAATTCCTTCAAACTTAACTATTTTCATGTTATCCCCTTTGACATATGATTGATAATCAAGCTACAAAAAGAATTATATGATTGAAAATAATATTTGTCAAGGGGATATGTGATTGTAGATAATAAAATTGTAAGATTTTATTGAATGTCAATCATAGAGAGCAGTAAAGTATTGTATTTTATGCGCCTAAATTTTAGGCGCTTACTTTTTTGCTTCATCGATAAGTTTAAATGCTGTTTGGAATTTTTGTAATTTCTCCTCGCACTCTTTTTTTTTCAGTAGGCACTCCATAAATTTTTTAGCCCATTCTGGTATATTTCCTTTACTACTCCATTGCGCTGGAGTTCCTTCATTTACCCCCAACCTCTCCGCCAGTTCTTTTTGGGTTATGCCCAGCTCTTTACACACTTTTTTGACGATATTTTCCTTCTCGCCCATCGTTGTCCTTTTTTCTTTTAATTTTATCCATAATTGTATAAAAGTAGAGTTTTATACGATTGGTTCTATTAGTAGTTTGGTAGCTGAATGGGATTGAATAGCTGCGCAAGCTCTATCTCTTCGCTGCGCAAAATGGATCGGTATCTATCGAGGATGTTGTTCGCTTCTATGCGTCCTCGCTCGATGTCGTCTGGTCCCAGCATCACGCCCCGCACCCATAAGTCGTCGGTGTTGCAGAAGAGCAGGATGCACTCTTTTACTTCGATACCGCATAGCTCCAAGACCATCTTGTAAAAAGCCAATTGCCTATGGTATTTGCGGTCGTTTATGGCGCGCGCCAGCAAGTAGTCGTTGTTGAGATTGATGTTGCTGATTGTCTTCACGTCTATGAGATAGCCATCGTCGCTTAAGAAGTCAGGGCGGCACTTGACCTTGATGCCCTCGCCCCACTCGGCGATATAGCTCTGCTCCGCCTTGCCTTCAAACTGCTCGATAAACGGGCGGGCTCTGTCGGCTATCTTCTTAGCCTTCTCATAGTCGCTTTTTGCTATAATTTTCCTATCGCCTATACTTTCAAGCCATTTCGCCTTGGCCTCTTTGTAGGCCTTGGTGTTTTTATTCAGGTCGCATCCCTCGAAGTCCTCGACCGCATACTCTTCGTCGAACTTTTCAGGCTCCAGCACCAAAGAGTGCACCAACGTGCCAAACTCCATCGCTTTGCTTGTTTTCTCAGGCCGAACGCCAAGCGTGTAGAGGTAGGGATTCGTTGCGATGTAGTCAAGGTCGCTGGAGCTTATTGCGTCGATTTGTCTGTATTCTTGGTTTGTCACCAATTCCCCCTTACTTTTTTCTTTTTCGTGTCGTACCAAAGCAGTACGCCGTATTTTGTGCATATTGCATGCGTTCTTTTCTTTCTCATTCGTATTTTTCTCATCTCCTCACCTTTCTCCACGATCCGTTAAGCGGCTCGTAGATATCTACATCTTTCCTGTTGCCCCTGGACACGTAGTCCGCCAAGCTGATCACCAGACCAGCCAATGCCAAAACAGCCATCGCTCCCACAAGAGCGAACGTGAACGCTTCAAAAATATCCATTGTCATACCTTGGTGTGAGATTTGAGGGCTCGATGAATGTGCTTTTGAGTCGGTGGGCTTTTTCCTGGTCTATCTTTTCAAGCCTCTTGATCTCCTCTTTGAGCAGTCGATCGAAGTCTTTCGCCGTGGCTCCTTCGATCTTGCAAACGTTTCTTTGCGCTTCTTGCAAGCGTCTGAGTCTTGGATTTTCCATGTTTGATCCTTTCGTTCGATTTTGGCCAAAAGCCCTCAAGTGGCCACCCCGCAAGCTCGAGCAAAAACTTACATCTAAGGAAGGGAATGAGTCCAGTGAGAATGGGGTGGCCGCTTCAAGGCTTCCACCGTCGTGGCTCGGCTACCGGTGGATGTGATCCCCTTCCTGGCATCTCGCCAGGTGCTCTCCTGCCAAAGGGGTTGGTTGTCAATACCACTCTCAGAGCCATCCAGAGACGGCTCAGTCAAGCGGTATAATTGGATGCGGGGAGAAGATTATTTAAGGAGCTACTATGGACATAGACCCAAAAAAACTGGACCCAAATTTTGGAATCAACAAACATCTGCAAGAGCAAGCAGCCAAATTTAGGAAGGCTGCCGAATCTGTTCCAAGAATCGAATCTCTGCTTGAGCAGATTCTTGCTCATCAGATGGCTTTTGCTCAGGCCCTTCCGACTCTTCTTGGAAAGAGCGAAGAAGAGGCTCAAAAGTTTTATGATGCCTACAACCAATCTTTAAGATCTCACTTCGAACCTCGTTAGAAATGAACGGATTTGAAATAGCGGTATAGACTTGAATAGCGATCAAGTCTTTCAATAAGCTTTTCATCTTCGACCTTTCTCTCCCCGCATTGTTAAAGAGCTCAGAGCGTTTTGAGTTGCTCTAAGAGAATTCTACAATTTGAAGACTTAGAGAAAGATTAAAATAATCTACGATCTGAAGAATATGTTACAATATCTGTAAATTTTCATAAAAGGAGACAAAATGACCCTCAAAGAAGCGATGCAGAATCTTGACAAAGCGATAGACGATGCGAAAAAGGCTTTGCATAAGAAAAATGGCACTGGTTTACACGATGATGAAATAGTCGTGTATAATATGGTTAAGGCCAAATTTGATGATCTTTTTGGTTTTATAGATTTTCTACAAAGGAATAGATATGAATGCCGCAAAGAGGTTAGCAGGTCTCCTTTTAGAGATACAGAAAAGTAAGAAATCCTCAGCCTATGATATCTTCAGCGAGATATTTGGCGTAGAGGGATGCCCTGAGGTTGCCAATAAAGTTTACATATGCCTCAAAGAACTTGAGAAAATTGAAAAGCACGTGTTCAAACACAAAGTGCCTAACGCACAGAGGACAATCAATGAGCTGAAAAACGAAATATTCCAATGTAGATGTTTGTCCAATAATATCAACAAGTCAAAGATCCCACAAGTACTTGGTGCTATAGAGATGTTGATTCCATTCATGCCTGATGACGAAAAAGAGTATGACAATAAGGCGCTGACAGAGTTGGCGGATCAGATCATAAGACTTCACAATGAAATAGAGACAAATGAAGACTTGGAATCAACGCACAAAGAGATATTGCTGTCTTTTGCCAGCGAGCTACTAGATGGCGTAACCGTAGGGCAGAAGTGCGGCTTTTGGTATCTTCAAAAGAAAACAGAGATAGCGGCTGGGAAATTTGTCCTTTACAACGACGTGTTTAAAAATAGTGGATATTACGACATAGCTACAGATATTTTGAACAAAACGACAGGTTTCCTTGACAAAGTATTGATTTTTTATGGTGCAACTGAGGTTCTTTTGCATGGGATGAAGCTTTTATCTAATGGATGAAGCCTTTCTATAACGAATTACGAATGATGTATAATTCTTGTAATAAAGAATCGATGAAAGGGCTAAATATGTCAAATTATATTTTGATAATTTTTTTAATATTTGCAATGGTTGGATGTGCACCGGTGCAAAATACTTATACTCAAAGTGATCATACTGTTGTTTACAATCAGATCAAAGCATACGCAAAAACAATTATAAAAGATACGAAGCACTATAAGGCGGGAAAAACTAGCACAGTATATGTAGGGGAGCCTGTTTTGCGTGAAACATTTCAAAAAACAAAAGTCGTCTATCTTGATTCAAGGTCAGGCATCCCCATATGCAAGGCTACAAAATTTCTACCCTCATTCATAGATAAAGGCAAAAACTATATTGTTTATAGCTATGACAAAAGGAATCCAGACTATCAATACGTATATCTGGGAGAAAAAAACTACGGCTACAATATCAAGGTCTATATAAAAGTAAATAGCAATGGGAATCTCGTTGATACTGGGATTTATAATGTCTTTGGCAATCAAATAGCTTCGAATGTATTACTAGGGCTTGATGGAAAAGTATGTAAAATATTTAAACCCACAAGTGATGTTGTTATAGATGAATATCCCATCGATAAATCATTCACTGTAGAGCTCTTATACATGGGCTTGCTCAATAATAACATCAAGCTTGTTTATAGAGAGTTTGTTGGCGATATGATTAGGCCCGCATTTACTCAGGAGGTGTTCTACCCTTTTTCGCAAGGGTCAATAATTCGATTCAAAAAGTATAAGATTAAAATACTAAAGGCCAATAACCAGCTAATTAAATATAAGATTATGAAATAATATGCGCTCTCTAATTGCAATGTTTTTATGTCTACTTCCAATCTTCGCCAAGCACCTTCACCACGAACGCTACTATCAAGAGCGCTTTTGCGCGCTCGTCCATGGACAACTCGAATATCGCTTGCAAGACCGCACGAGGATAGATTGCCTCACGTCCAACTACGCCTTCGAGGTGGACTTTGGCCGCAAGGCATACGAAGCGGTAGGCCAGGCGCTATACTATGCGATGGAAACAGGCAAAAAGCCCGGGATCGTGCTCATCCAAGAGACACGGCGAGACAATGCAAGTATCGGACGGATCAAGAGGCTTGCAAAGAAGTATGGGATAGTAGTGTTTGTGATAAATAGGAGGCTGGAGGTGAGGAAGATCAAGTAGTTTCCATTTCTTCACACTCGCCAACCTCCAAGATATATTTCTCTTTAATTATCTTGTCTTGTTTAACGATCTTGACTCTGGCAAATACGATCTTGCCTATATGCTTGAACAAGAATGCTCGTTTTGCTTTATCCGTTTCGGTATCGCCCAACTTTATACTTATTTCTTCGTCGTCAGTTTTGAGGTAATAAATAGTGGATGTGGAAGTAGCCCCCTTGATTCCATCAACAATAAAACAGCCTTCTTTGATAATCTCCTCTTTTTCTGGAAGAGTCCGTTTGTTTACGATCTCTTTGGCTTTTTGTGTATCGATCTCTATCTCTTCGGTCTTTAGCTTACTGCCTTCGTATTGCAGCACTGGCTCAATTAACGCGTCTTCTTTCTCTTCTTCAAAGATGCGTTTTTCTGGCAGTACTTTAACTACTTCTTGGAACGTTTCATAGAGCTTCTCTTCTCTTTCAGCTTGTACTTTATCACGCTCTGTTTCCCTTGCGTTCTCTGCCTTGCTCCTTAAGTAGTCAAGTAATTTACTAACAGTAAGATAACCGAACACAATAAGCACAATCACTACTTTTTGGCTGCCAGTCATATCTTCCAATACCTTTGCTATTAAATCGGGGTGCTCCAATGCTGTTTCGACAATATTACTGCCTTCTTCAACTTTATATTTTAGCGAAAGCGCTTGTTTTTCGCTATCTTTCAAGAGCCTAAGATCTTCCCTTTTGCCGTTTACGGCCAAGTAAGCAAAGTATGTAGCCTCTTGGTACTTTTGCAGCATGTCCAAATATGGCTGCGTTATTTCTCCTTTAAGAGGTAGATTCTCATATTTTAGCTCAAAGTCTATTTTTTCTATCAATTCTTTAATATCTATTTCATCTATATCGTTTTCTATAGCAAACTGAATGAGCTGTTTTACACTTTTAATTTTTTCCATGATATGTCCTTTTTACACTTTCCCAAACTTCTTCAACACTCTCCCTATGATCCTGAAATACACTTGCGTCTCATTCGGATTGATCTCTTCTGGCTTGTACTTTGGATTGTCCGAGATTACTCTAATGTTCCCGTTGAGCATGAAATTAAGGCGCTTGACTTTGAGTTGGTTGTCCACGTTGATCACGTAGATGTCGTCGATCTTCTCGATCTCCTCGTCCCAATCGAAACGATAGAGAAATACATAGTCGCCTTCATAGAGTGTAGGCTCCATGGAGTCACCTTTGACTATCACCCCATCTATTTTGTGTGGCGGGACCCCAGGAAAAAACTTGTCTTTGTCCACGACAACACGGTCGATCACTTCGGTCTCGTATGGCTCCAACCCATGCCCTGCTGACACCTCGTGCGAGAGGATGGGGACTTCGATGGTTTCGGATATGGCGGGGTATTGGGACTTGAGGATGTCGAGGGCTTCTGGAGTTGGGTTTTTGAGGACTTCTTTGAGTATGTCTATCTTTTTGGACGGGTCAAAGAGGTCTTGTTCTGGTATGCCGAGGGCTTCGGCAAAATATGGGATCAGCTCGGGCTCTATGCCTCTCGTTTTGTTCAACTTTGCATATAAGGTTTTAGGAGAAATTGTTTCTCCAGTCTTTGCCTCCATAATGTCTATAACACGTTCTATTACATCTTTCTTTTTTAAATCAGGTTTTTTACTAATAATATCATTGATTCTTTTGACTATATCCATCCTGCATCCTTTGCAAGTTCTACAAATTGTAGCAAAATAAAATCTTCATATCGAAGACTAATTAATCTTTCTCTAAGTCTTCAATATGTAGAATAATGGCATGGAAACAATTAGTCGTGACGAATTATTTAAAATGCTTACATCCGAATATGGATATAGCAAGAAATCTGCTTACGCAATTCTTGACTACGGTACACGCAAGCCTCGCTATAGCGTGATGGTTGACCTCCACCAACGAGGCATCATTCCATTCACCGCCTGGCTCGACATCAAATCCTATTTAAATGATAACGCCTCCAATACCGAAACCTCAAGAACAAACGAATCAAAAAATCTACCAAAGGCGGAGAAATGTTAGACGACATCTTTGGACAAGAGGAGCTGCCTAATCTCGAGATCTACAAGGCGGCTCAGCTGGTTGTTAGAGATTATATGGAGCGCAATGCAAAGAAAATAGAGTGGGTCGCCGAGAAACTCGGCACTACGAAAGGTTATCTTTATGCGAACCTCGAGCCAGCGAGAACGGATAAGCCTCTCTCGGTCGATCGCATCATAGCGCTCACGGAGCTCACTGGCGATATGCGAATCATCGAGGAGATGGCCAAGAAATTTGGGTATACGCTGTGCAGGCCAGAAGGTGAAAAAGAAAAAGAAGAAAAAGACAAAATATCTGCGCTTACATCTGCGATCCTCAAAGTCACTGATGCGATAGGCCAGCTATCACATACAGTAAGCGATGCCATGGAAGATGGCGTAATTGACAACCAGGAAGAAAAACAGATTAGCGATATTGCCTATGAGGCTATGAAAATATTAGTTTCGCTCCAAAGGACAAAGAAATGAGCGATGTAGAAGCACTGCTTACATATTTTAGTTATGTAGCCTTGGCGTTTGTGGCAGGTCTTACGACAGGAGTTTTTTATCGTATGTTTAAAGGCGAGTGATGTCAGGCAAGATATTGACAAATGTCTCCAGAGAATTCGCATGTTCTCTTTTTACCAAGATAGCTGCAAGTAACATCGGTGCATTTGCCATTTGTGTAAATTTTTCTAATTGGAGTAGAAAAGTCGCCTCCGGATTTTATTGGAACCCGACAGTACCCTTCGTCCACTACAACATTTTTTGGAGCAAGATATTTGCCTACTGCAAAACCAGCGCCGAAAGAAGCGATTACGGAAGTAGCGTAAAACCATTCTGGTATTACCATTGCAGGCCTTTTTTAATCAATTATATCAAATCAGATACCTTTACCGCAGTGAATGCCCGCAGGGTTTTACCGTGCTCCTTCCCTGCGGTAAGGGTATTATGCCCATCGAAAGGAGCACGACATGCGTGAGAGTTTTGTGTTTTACCGCAGCTGGTTTGAAGCTATCGAAGAATTGCCCCCCAAAAAAGCAAAAGAATTGATGTTAGCTATCGGCAAACTTGCGCTTGAAGGCGAAGATATTACAGAAGAGATCCAAGACAAAATAGTAAAGCTCCTATTTAAGGCCTATAAGCCAAACATTAAAGCAAATGCCAAAAAATATGAAGCAGGTAAAAAGGGTGCTCATAGCAGATGGAATGATAAAGATATAACAGATGAAAAGCAAGACAATAGCACCACTGATAGCAGAGAGATAGCAAGCGATATAGCAAACGAAAAGCAAAGCGATAGCAAGAGTGATAGCAATGTAAATGTAAATGATAATGTAAATGTAAATGAAGAGAAAGAAAAAAAAGTAAACCAAAAAAAAGAAACCCTCCTCGATAAATGCCAAAACGACACCCAGATAAAAATGCTTCTTGAAGATATTGGAAAAACCGAACAGTTCCTCAAAGAGCTCATCGCCTATAGGAGAAAAATCAAAAAGCCATTTAAATCCGAGCTTGGCGTAAAAGGCGTGCTGAAAAACTTGCAAAACACCAGCATAGCTACAGGCAAGAGCGTAGACGATCTCTTTGCGATTATGCAAGAGCGAGAGTGGCTAACCGTGCAAGCTGACTACCTGCGGCGCAATAAAGACTCTCCGAAAAACTCACAAGAGGAATTCAAGCAAAAAGCAAGCGAAGCTATAAGCAAATTTGCCAGCAGAGCGAAAGGAGTCGAATATGCTACCTGATACGATTGAAGCGAGAGCGGAGTTTGCGAAGATTATGCAGTTTGTGAGCAGAAGCATCACGGGAGCAGCGCTCGATGATGACGTGCTGGAGGCGTATTGGTTCGTTTTGGCCGAAGAGTTTGATACAACGCAAGAGCTTGGCAATGTCGCTAAAAAACTTCTGAGCTATTGGAGCTTTGGTTACATGCCAAAGCCCGCGCACTTTATCGAGGCAAAAAAGAGTGCGGCGAACCTTGAGGAAATCGCTCACAAAGCGTATAACACGGCCAAAAGTGCGGCCATTCACGTCGGCGTGTATGAGAACATCGAGTTTGGCGACCCGTTCATCGCAGAGACAATCCTCACGCTCTTTGGTAGCTGGAAAGAGTTCCACGACAAGGTGGCGTATTTCGACTCGGACGATACTTGGGTCAAAAAAGACTTCATCGATGCCTACAAGCGTATCGCAAGAGCCGGCAAGGTGAGAGACGCGAAACTTATGGGGTATCTCAAAAGCGATTTCAAGGATCCAAAACTCATCGCTTGCGACTACGAAGCGCCAAAGGCCAAGATACAAGAGCGGCCTGCCATAGCGAGTAGCGTGCTACGTAAATTGCCAAACAAGCGAGTCGCCAATGGCTAAAAAGTCCGCGAGAGAGAAGCGCTACGCTTTTAGCGACAAGCGCTTTTTTGCAGACTGTACAGAATGTGGGATGCGATTCGAAAATGACAGTCGTGAGAATACGATAAGGCGTTGCTGCTGTGGAGCGCTGCTGACTTGGAATGATGCGGAGAAGGCGAGGACGCTGGAAGGGGTGAGAGAGTGCAAAAAATAATGGGTAGAAAAAAACATAAATACAACGCTAAAAAGTTTGAAGTTGATGGCGTGGTGTTTGATAGCCACAAAGAGGCGAGGCGGTATCAAGAGCTCAAACTCTTGCAAAGAGCAGGTAAGATAAGCGGATTGACATTGCAGCCAGAGCTTGTATTACAAGATGGTTTTGAACGAGATGGCAAAAAGTATCGAGCCATCAAATATGTGGCTGATTTTCAGTACGTGCAAGATGGCAAGGTGGTTGTGGAAGATACCAAAGGCTACAAGACCAAAGAGTATCTTATCAAGCGTAAGATGTTTTTGAAAAACTACCCAGACATAGAGTTTAGGGAGCTTTGATGTCTAAAGTCGTAATGCGCTCCAATGTTAAGCAAGTGCTTAAAGAACTTAGGGCGTTCGAGAGAGACATCCCGTTCATCCTTAAAGAGACAGCAAACGATATAGCCTTTGAGGCGATCAAAAAGATAAAGGCTGAAGTGCAAGGCAAGCTCAATATCGCTAAGAAACAGATCCCCAACGCGTGGCGAGTGCGCAAGGCTACCAAGTCAAGACCATATGCAGAGCTCTATGTGGACGACTGGAGCTGGCAAAAGAAAGTGCTGGAGCACCACTACTATGGAGGCGATAGGCAGCGAAAAGGCATCGAGAAGGCCATGATTCATCTTGGGCTGATAGACAAGGATGAAATACTTACGCCGCCACCTGGTGTGAAGATACGACCATCGACGTATGTGAAGATCATGTCGCAGCTCAAGCTGTTTAGCAAAGCAGGGTTTATGGCCAACGAAACGAAGCGCAGCAGAGCGCGTAAAAAGCGACAAGGCAAAGACAAGGTGCGCTACTACTTTGTGCGAAAAGAAAATAAACAGGGCATACATCCTGGGGTGTATGCAAGGGTAGAGGGTGTCAATCATCCCGTATGCATCCTGCGTGTGGCAAGTAGACCTCACTACAAGAAGCGCCTCGATGCGGTAACGATAATCAACAAAGTCATTGAGCGAAGGATGCGATCCACCTTGCAGCAGAAAGTCGAGAGAGCTTGGGCAATCAGGAAGGCAAAAGGATGGTAGCGGGTCCTTCCTATGGGAAAGGCGGGTGCGGGTGGTGCGAGCCCCGACTTTCATCTGGTCACAAAATTTTTTTAAAGGTGACAAGATGATGAAAATAAAAATGCGTAGCGGTTTTGATTTTGTCTTGGAGGTATTTTTTGGCTGGTAAAGTAACTATTGATTTGTCAAATGACAACGATTTGTTGGTGTCGGCAAGCATAATTGCGAAAATCCTAAAAATTAGCAGGCAGCGCGTATCTGTCTGGGCAAAAGATGGAATGCCGTCCGTAACTGAGAGCAAGCGACCGCTCTATCCTGTCCGCGCCTGTATCGAATGGGCGATTGCAAGGGGTAAAATCGATATAGACTTTGAAACCGACGACCTTGATAGGACGCAGCTCCCGCCTGATTTGAGAGACAAGCTCGCAAGCGCTGAGCTAAAAGAGGAGAAACTCAAGCTCTTGCGAGGCGAAACGGGGCCAATCGCGGAGATGGAAAAAATCGCTTACAACATCGGAGACTTTGTAAAAAACTCGATGCTATCCATTCCAAGCCGAGTGGCAGCAATTTTGGCCAAAGAGAGCGACCAGCACAAAATCGAGACCCTTCTTAGACAAGAGATAGTATCTGTTATGCAGGATATGAGCGACCAGATGAGCCAAATCAAAGACCAGATGAAAGAAGCGGCTCAGGAGGCAAGCAAGTGATTGAGCGCATTATAAATGCATTTAGACAAGGCGTAAGGCCAGTCGATTACCAATGGCTATCAGAATGGGCGGATGAAAAGAGGCGCATTCCAAAAGGCGCTTCGCCAGAGCCTGGCAGATGGAGAACCGCAAGAACGCCATATCTAAAGGAAATTATGGACGAGCTTAGCCCGCTATCAAAAACGCAAGTCGTTTGCGTGATTAAAGGCACGCAGCTTGGCATCACGGAGGTCGCTAACAATCTTATTTTTGCCGTGATGGATCAATACAAAGGTCCCATCCTTATGGTTATGCCGACTGAGAGCGTAGTTAAAAAGCATTCAAAGAAAAAAATCACGCCAGCGCTTAAAGCTATGCCAGAAATCAACGCCATAGTGAAACACTCAAGAAACAGAGGCGATGGCGGGTCGATGTTTGAGAAAGAGTTTATCGGTGGCGTCTTGGCGCTTGGGTGGTCGAATACCAATGCGACTTTTCGCTCAGATTCCATCCAGTGGCTTATTCTTGATGATGTGGATGGCTTCCCCGATGATGTGGATGGTGAGGGCTCTCCTATAGAGCTTGCGAAGAACAGAACCGATTCCTTTGGCTCAAAAAGAAAGATTTTTATCAACTCCACTCCAACGATTGCAGGCAAATCAAACATCGAAAAAGAGTTTGCGGACTCAGACCAGCGCCACTACTATATGCCTTGCCCTTTTTGCACTCCAAGAGACAAATCAAAGCAAAACCGCTCAAATATGGTGCGTTTTGAGTGGGAGTATTTCAAATTTGATTATGACGAAAACTACAACCTCAAAGGCGATGTGCATTTTTCTTGCCCACATTGTGGCTCTTTGATTGGAGAGCACTATAAAACCTGGATGATGGATCCAACCAGTGGAGCCAAATGGATACCGCACAATCCTGGTCATCAGCATCGAGGCTATCGCATACCAAGTTTTTATAGCCCGATTGGTTGGGTCACTTGGGAGCAAATTACAAGGGAGTTTTTAAAGGCTCTAAAGCAGATGGAAACAGAACATAAAACAACCCTTATGAAGAGATGGAAAAACACGAGAGCCGCTCAGGTCTGGGAAGAAGAGACACTGCAGGTGAGCGAAAAGCTCTTCGATAACAGATGCGAGGAGTATCCGGCAGATGTGCCAAAAGAGGTGAAGGTGCTTACAGCTGGCGTGGATACGCAAGACGATAGATTTGAGATAGAAGTGGTCGGATGGGGAGATTGGGAGGAGACTTGGAGTATAGATTACAAAATCATTCAGGGCGATCCGAAAGATCCTGAGACAAGAAAAAGGCTTGATGAGTATCTAATGCAAACATTTGAAGTAGAAGGCGGTGGAAGGCTTAAAATT
>Ga0256832_1000931_pt1 | contig 19534 bp, 16 predicted proteins | sample 134614metaG_FD_190534 | JGI IMG/M metagenome (GOLD analysis project Ga0256832, IMG submission 190534) | Hydrothermal vent microbial communities from Lau Basin, Pacific Ocean - 134-614 | ecosystem: Environmental > Aquatic > Marine > Hydrothermal vents | place: Pacific Ocean: Lau Basin | collected...
CACTAAACGCTAAACACTAAACACCAAACACCTACCTCGAATTCGAATACCTCAAAATCATATACAGCAACATCACCAGAGAGGAGAGCGCTGCTGCCACATAGGTCATGGCTGCCCACCAAAGGGCATCTTTGGCGCCATCGTGTTCGGGCCCTCTGGCGATGCCGCTTTCATCCAACCACACCAGCGCTCTGCGGCTGGCGTCAAATTCCACCGGCAGGGTGATGAAGGAGAAGAGGGTGGTTACCAAAAAAGTACCGATGGCAAAGAGCATCAGCGTCGGGAAGGTATTCAGCATCATAAAGGCCAGGATCAGCAGCCACTGCTGGGCTGTGGCAGCGATTTGCACCACCGGCACCAGGGCCGAGCGCAGTTGCAGCATGGCATAAGCCTCGGCATGTTGCACGGCATGGCCGCATTCGTGAGCCGCCACCGCAGCCGCCGCCACCGAACGCCCCTGATACACATCAGGGCTGAGGCTGACGATTTTCTTGATGGGATGGTAGTGGTCCGTCAACATCCCCTGCCCCTGCACGATTTTGACATCGGTGATGCCGTTGTCGCGCAGCATCTTGGCCGCCACTTCAGCACCGCTCAAGCCACTGCTCAAAGGCATGCGGCTGTATTTTTCAAACTTGCTCTTCAAACGAGCGCTCACCAACATCCCCACCAGAGAAAGAATGCCGGCAATGAGGTAGTATCCGTAGTATCCAACCATGAGTTGTTCTGTTGTCTTTGTTAAACATTAAAAGCCGGGCACAACGGCCCAACCTGCCTTATATAACCACACAAAGATAACAAAAGTTGGTGGTTTGCAGGAGGGGAAAACGGAGAATGGAAAATGAAAAATTGAGAATGGAGAAGGGAGAAGGGAAAATGGAGAATGGAAAAGGGAGAATGAACACTCCGTGTACACTCCGTGAGCACCGTGATCTCCGTGGTGAGTTTCCCCGGCTAAACCCGTCACGTTCGCCACGTTCGTTACGTTCATCACGTTCGTTACGTTCATCACGTTCATCACGTTCATCACGCTCGTCACGCTCATCGTCAGAATCACAGATTACACAGATTACACAGATTGAGCCGATTTCACCGATTCAACCGCTTTCACCGCTTTCACCAATTCAACCGCTTTCACCAATTCCACCGCTTTCACCGATTTACCCGATTTCACCAATTCAACCACTTTAACAGACAACAGACAACCGACACCAGTCAAACAGGCCGGCTCGGGGGTCTTCCTTGCGTCAGCTCCCCGATCCTCTCGTTGTGCAACCGACAACAGACAACCGACAACAGACAGCCGACAACTAAAACCCCACTTCCCCCAACGGCACCCGCTCCCCTCCCCGATACGCCACGACGAAGGCATCGGAAAAACCGCGCTTCCGCAAATCGGCGCAGGCGGCGCGGGCGGCGGCCAGACTTTCGAAGGAGACGGCCTGGTATTTGTAGAGGCCTTTTTCCTGTATAACCTGAATGAGGTAACCCGTGTTTTGCCATTTGGCGGCGCTGAGGTCTTCTTCTCGGGGGGAAGCCATGAGTTGCACGCGGAAATGCACGGCTTCCGAATCGCCGGCAGGAGTTTCATCGGCAGGCGGTGTAAGGGACGGCTTAGGCTCAGGTTCTTCGCCTTTGGCCGTGAGCTCTTCCTTTGAAAAAACATCGGATGTTATTTGCGTGGACACAGCTCCCGAAGAAGAAGCGGAAGAAGATGAAGCCTGATGATAAATCGTCTTCGAAGGTGCAGCCTCGGTTGATGCCCGGGCAGGCGACGTTTCAGATGATGCAGCATTCACAGAAGAAGTCAATGGTTGAACGGGTGTTGCAAAATTGCCTTCTATGTCTTTTTTGTATTTGGCGAAAGCCCTAAACACAGCCCCTGCAACTTGCTCCTGCCCCTCTTCAGTGCGCAGGTAATTTTCCTCGGGGCCATAACTCAAAAAGCCCGTCTCAATCAAAACACTGGGCATGGCCGTTTCCCGTAACACCAAAAAACCGGCCTGCTTAACACCCCTGCTACGACGACCTGCATGCTCGTGTAAAGACTGTTCCACATAGGAAGCAAACTGGATACTCTGCTCCAGAAAAACGTTTTGGTACATAGACAGAACGATGTAGCCTTCGGGCGAATTGGGGTCAAAATCATATACTTCTTCGTAATTATCCTCCAATAAAATGGCCGAATTTTCGCGCATGGCCACATCTAAATTTTCCTGCATCTTGTGTTGCCCCAGTACATAGGTTTCCGTACCCCGCGTGGCCGTCAATCCCGGCATGAAATTGCAGTGGATGGAGATGAAGAGGTCTGCCTTATTCACGTTTGCAATATCGGCCCGTTTTTTGAGGGGGATAAAGGTATCGTCCGTGCGCGTCATAATGATCTTCATGTCGGGCCAGGCGGCCTGCAGAGAGTCGCGCAACTTCAGGGCAATGGCCAGCGCCAGGTTCTTTTCCTGCGAAAAAGAGCCCAAACAACCGGAATCATGCCCTCCGTGTCCGGGGTCAATCACCACCGTATGCACCTGAGGGTGAATGCGAGCAGGAGTTTGAGCCGCCATCGGCCACTCAAAGATGTTAAATATGACCGCCAGACACAGCGGCAAAAGCAGCTTTTTCGTTGTCTTAAATATCAGTAAATTTGCCATCGCTTTTGGAATTGCCGTTTTACATGCCGAAGAGACGGGGGAGCCGCTCGCACAAAGATAATACACGATTTGAAAACGATTCTTATCCATCTGGTGTTGTTATGCCCCCTGTTGCTGCAGGCTCAGCTCAGGCCAAACCCAACGGACACCCTGTCCATAACGGATTCGCTTCTCGGGCTTTCGCCAAATGATACCCTGCCCGAAGCAGACTCGCTCTTGGGGCTTTCGCCAAATGATACCCTGCCCGAAGCAGACTCGCTCTTGAGGCTTTCGCCAAATGATACCCTGCTGCAACAGCTCCGCATCTCGCCCGACAGCCTGAGCACCCGGGTAACTTATACCGCCTTTGACTCCATCTTCACAGACCTGCCGGAACGAAAAACCTACCTCTTCGGGCAGGCGCGCGTGCAATACGAGGAAATGACCCTCGAAGCTGACTACATTATGCTCGACTGGAACAAGCAGGAACTATACGCCCGCGGATTGCCCGACAGCACGGGGCAAATCAGCGGCAAACCACATTTTTCGGATGGCAGTCAGGATTTCCAAGCCTCGGAAATGCGCTACAACTTCAACACCCGTAAAGGCATCATCATAGACGCCCGCACCACTTATGAAGACCTCTACCTGCAAACGCGCAAGGCCAAATTCTTTTCAGAGGTGGACACCTCGGGCAGTTCGCTGCTCTACGGCCAAAGCGCCATCTTCACGACCTGCAATGCCGAACACCCCCACTACGGCATACGCTCCACCAAACAAAAAATCATCACCGAAAAAATCGCCATCGTCGGGCCGTCCAACTTAGAAATCCTCGACGTACCCACGCCGCTCTGGCTGCCTTTCGGCTTTTTCCCCCTCAAAAAAGGCCGCAGCACCGGCCTGATTTTTCCCCGCGACTTCAATTTTGACCAGCGCTACGGCTTTGGCCTGAACAATGTGGGCTGGTACTTCCCCCTCAACGATTACCTCGGCCTGCAACTCACCGGCGACCTCTATTTCAAAGGCTCTTTCCGCTTACGCACCATTGGCAACTATGCAAAAAGATATAAATACAAAGGCAACTTCCGGCTCGAATATGCCAACCTCGTTCAGGAAAATGCTCTGGCCCAAACAGGCCGAAAACAGACCTTCGAAATTTATCTCAGTCATCAACAAGACTCGCGGGCTCACCCCTCCCGCAACATCGGTGGCAACATCCACATCCAAACCGGCAATGCCCTCAAACTCAACTACAACGACCCCTACAGCCAGCTCACCAACACCCTGAGCTCAAACTTCAGTTGGAGAGAAAGCTTCCCCGACAAGCCCTACAGCATGTCGCTCACCTTCAGCCACTCCCAAAATACCCAAACGCAAGAAGTCAAAATCAACTTCCCCACCTTCAACTTCCAGGCCACCAACCTGCGCCCCTTCAAGCGGAGCCAGGCAGTGGGCAAGCGAAAATGGTATGAAGACATTACGCTCTCCTACGCTTCGGAGGCCAAGGCCAGTCTCAACACCATAGACAGCCTGTTGTTCGAAAAAGAAACGCTCAATGACCTTCAATACGGCGCCAAACACAACGTCAATATCAGCTCTTCCTTTAAAATTCTGAAATACCTCAACTTCAATCCCCGCGCCACCTACAACGAGTTTTGGTACTTCGACCAACTGCATAAAACCTTCGACCCCGATACGGTCTTCGTCTTTGACTACGAAATTGATAAGGAAACTGGCGATACCCTCTCCGTCACGCCCAAAGACACCCTCTACGGCACGGTCATTACCGACACCCTGCGCGATTTCCGGGCTGTCAGGCAGTTTAATCTCAGCGCCTCTTTGAGCACCAAGCTGTTTGGCACCATGCTCTTCAAGCGCGGTCCGCTGCGCGGGCTGAGGCACGTCATGACGCCCTCCGTATCGCTCAGCTATCGCCCCGATTACACCGGCCCCAACTGGGGCTACTTCGACTACGTACAGGTGGATAGCCGAAATCCCGACAGCCTCGTCATTTACAACAAATTCGCCAACGGCATCTATGGCTCTGCACCGCAAACCGGCGGAGGCCTCTCTCTCAACTACAAGCTCGACAACGTCTTCGAAGCAAAGCTCTTCTCAAAAAGAGACTCTTCCACCCGCAACATTTTTCTGCTCAAACGCTTCACCATCAGCGGCAGCTATCAGTTGGGCAAACCGGAACTGCCCTTCAGCCAGGTAACTGCCAATGGCAACACCTCCCTCTTCAAAGGCCTGGGCCGCATGGAATTCCGCTTCACCTTCGACCCCTACGAAGAAGAAGACGGCCAACGCATCAACACCTTCGTCTGGGACAACCGCCGAAAGCCCCTGCGCTTCGTCAAGGGAGAAGTGCGCTTTGCCACATCAGGCATCAACTTCAAAAAACTGCAAACGACTTTCTTCCCCAACAGCCAAAATGAACAACAAAGCGAGCTGGCAGCCTTCTTCTCCCAACTCGCCCTCAACTACAACCTCGTCTGGAACATTCGCCCCGACACCACTTTCATCAGCATCCACTCACTCAACCTGCAGGGAAGCATCCCCCTCAGCCAACTCTGGAAACTGCAAATCACCAGCATCGGCTACGATTTCGCCAAAGAAAAAATCACCTACCCATCTTTCTCCATCAGCCGCGACCTCCACTGCTGGGAAATGGGCCTGAGCTGGTATCCCGCCAACGACTCCTACACCTTCTACCTGCGCGTAGATACAGGCAGCCCCCTCGACTTCATCAAAATCCCCTATCAAAAAGGTATCGCCCAAGGAGGATTTTCAGGTTTTCAAAGCAGGTGAATATACACGGGATGGCTTTACGCTCCGGGCTTCCCTTCCCTCCAATGAGCTGATCAGTTATTTCCTCTAACGTATAAGTCTTCATGATTGGGTTCTTTATCCTTCTTTAGTATCAAAATATTTCAAGCGCAATTTCTCCGCTCGTTGTATTTCTTTGCGAGGGACTTTTCCGGTTTTCTTTATCATCCCATGCGTAGCGATCACCAATGTACTTGTAGATTCCGACTTGTCCCAAAAAGCAAACAAACGAATTTGCTTTCTGTTGTACAAAGTTCTGAATTCCCAAATAGTACTTGTAAGGGGTTTGAACAATGTAGCATCATTGCACAATTTTGCCTTCCAAAATATTATACAGAACTTTCCTCTGAGTTTTGCTATCCAAAGATTCCAAAAAATCCTTTGCCGCTTCCAGAAATTCTACCTCAAATCTCTCATTCATATTGCAAAGATACTGATTTACACCAAAACCGAAGTTGTTTAGAAAAACTAAGCGCTCTAATCGACAAAGACTTTCTTCACCACAGCTTCGTCGCCAAGGACAAAGACGATGTCATCCTTTTCCAATTTGATGTCCGGCCTGCTGATGACCTGCGTCGAAGCGCCATGCCTGCGCAAGATGACGGTAATGCCATATTTCTTTCTCAGATCCAGCTCTTTGAGTGTCTTTTGATGGAATTTCCCGGGCACTTTAATTTCTATGAGTGAGGTGGCAGCGTCAATCTCAAACTTTTCCAGAATGGAGGGCGTGGAAATTCTCTCGGCCAGTCGCTGCGCCGTGGATATCTCCGGCAAAATCACCTCATCGGCCCCGATTTTCAAGAGAATCTCCTTTTTAATTCTCGTATTGGCCTTGCCGATGATGTATTTGACACGCATTTTTTTCATGTGCGCAATACTCAATATAATACTCTCCAAGGCATTGCTCATGCCAAAAATCACTTTGTCAAATTTTTCAATTTCCAGCTTTCGCAAAACGTCCTCATCCGTAACATCTGCCTGCACGGCAACAGAGACCTCATCTTTAATGGCATTGATTTTCTTCTCATCAGTATCAATGGCCAACACTCCATGCCCCAGCTTAGACAACTGAACTGCCAGCTCAAAACCAAAAGTGCCCAGGCCAATAACGGCTATGTCTTCTTTCATCTTTTCAAGTGTTTATAACCAAACCAACTTTTTAATACAACGTTCCTTCCGGATATTTGATCTTCAACTCTTTTTGCTTCGTCAGGGTCGCCAGGGCAAAGGAAGCAGGCCCCAGGCGACCTATAAACATCAAAAGAATGATGACAATTTTCCCAGATTCACTGAGCTGAGGAGTAAGCCCGAGAGAAAGCCCCACCGTGCCCATGGCCGAAACAACTTCAAAGATAGCAGATTCAAACTCAATGCGCTCATCTTGCAACAAAAGGATGGCCCCTATGGCAATGATAGCAATGTAAACAAGCGCTGTGGCAAAAGATTTCAAGATCATTTTCAGGGGGATACTCCGCTTAAAGACAACCACTGAAGTTCGGCCTTTCAATACAGAAAAGATGGACACGACAATCACAAAAAAAGTGGTTGTCTTGATACCCCCACCCGTAGAGCCCGGCGAAGCGCCAATAAACATCAGAATGGTCAGCAAAAAGATGCCGGCATAGTTGATCTCCGTCAAATCAACGGAATTAAAACCCGCCGTGCGCGTCGTTACCGACTGAAAAAAACAATCCGTTATACTCACAGAGCCCTGCTCAAAAAGGTACAGTAAAAACATCCCCGCAACTACCAAAAACCCACTGGTAACCAGCACCACTTTGCTGTGCAAACTAAAGCGCCGCCCGCTTTTATAACGCTCCATCATTTCGTAAATCACAAAATAGCCCAGACCACCCATAATGATCAAAACAGCAACAGTATATTTTACGAGTGCATTGGAATTTATAAGACTTTCGTCAAATGTAGAAAAGCCCGCATTGCAGAAAGCTGATATCGCGTGAAAGAAACCCTCGTACAAGGCTCTGCGGACACCAAACCCCTCCCACCAGAACCCAATACTCAACAGTGCAAAACCAACGAGCTCAATCACCACCGTTATCTTAACGATACTCGCGAGAATGCCATGAGCATCGCGCAACTCGTAATTCTCCTGCAAGCTCGAAAAAGAAAAACGCCGGCGAAGCCCCACCTTCCCTCTGACTGCCAGCAGGAAAGAAGAAGTCAGCGTCATAATACCTATAGCGCCCAGTTGCATCAACAAGAGAAGAATGAGCTGTCCTGCCAGGTTAAAGCCCGAAGTGCTCACCGTCGTCAAGCCCGTTACACAAACTGCAGAAGTGGCCGTGAACAAAGCGTCCGTAAAGGTCAAACCTCCTTCATGCTCCACCAAAGGCAGAGACAACAAAAAGGTGCCGAACAAAATCAGAACGGCAAATGAAAGTACCAGGTACTGCCAGGCATTTAGTCTCTTTATCATTTCAGTTCAGGTGCGCGCGCTGAAGCACGCGGTACTTATTAGCGGGCTGAAGCCCACTCAACTTGGAGGTACGCGCGCTGAAGCACGCGGTACTTATTAGCGGGCTGAAGCACGCTCAACTTGGAGGTACGCGCGCTGAAGCACGCGGTACTTATTAGCGGGCTAAAGCCCGCTCAACTAAACACCACTCCCCTTTCCTTGAGATAATCCATGACGAAGTGGAAACAATGCTCTTTCTTTCCAACCAATTCGGGAGGGAAGACGCCTTTTTCCGTAAACAACCCTTGCAGGAAGAGGTTGGCGGCGGCGGTAGCTGTATAGCCCGTCGTTCGGGACATGGAGGCTGTTTGGGTTTTGGGGCAATACTCGTCATACAGTTCATAGACGACTTCCTCGGTTTGGCCGTTGGCATTTTCGCCTTTCACCGTAACGCGCATGATGGTCATTTCCTCCTCCCCTTCTTCTAACTTCCACTCCTCAAAGAGGAGTCTGGCCGTAAAATCCAGAGGTGAGATGAGGGAGCCATTCACTTCTATTTTTTGGGTATTGAAGAAGCCGCTTGCCCTCAGCGCCTTCACATACTCCACATGCCCCGGGTAGCGCAGGGTTTTTTCCTTCATGTTGGGGATATGCGGCATGGTGTAGATGAGCGAGCGCAGCCCGTCTGTGTTGAAAGCTTCAAGCGTCCCCACCCTTTCAAAATCCACGTACTCGCAATCGGAAAGTGCTTCGCGGATGACCAACTTGCCGTTTTCGACATAGCGGGCCGGGCGGGTATATTCCTCAATTACATCTATGGGCGAGAAGGGGGCCTTGTAGCAGAAGGGCCATTTCTTCACCTTGGGCAAGCCGCCTACGAGGCACTCGAAATCCGTTACGCGTAGTTGCTCGTTGTAATAACCGAGGATGAGGTTGTCCAAGCCGGGGGCTACGCCACAATCTACGATGGCCGTTACGCCCCGTTCTTTGGCCAGGACATCGAGTTCCAGGGCATTTTCCGGGAAGAAGGAAATGTCTATGACATTTTTGCCGGCTTCAATAATGCTCTTCAGCGTTTGAAAGCCGAGGGCACCGGGAACGGCACAGAGGACGAGATCGAAGTTTTTGAGAGCTGAGCGGAGTTCGGTTTGGTTCGTAACATCCAGAACCTGCGTCTGCAATTTAGGGTATTTGGCGAAAGCCTTATGAAGGGCATCGGGGGAGCGATCGGCCAGGGTCGTGGGGTACTGTTCGGCCAGATCGCCGGCCATAACGCTGCCGACCATGCCGGCGCCGAGGACTATGAGGCGGGGTTTGTGTTGCATTTACTGTTGCTGGTTTTTGGCCTCCAATTCCCTTAAGAGCTCTTCGGGAGATTTGCCGAGATTCTCAAGCAGAAAGCTGACTTGTTCGGCGAAGGCGCCCTCCGGATATTTCTGTAGGTAGAGCTCGTAGTAGGTACGGGCTTTTTCAAAATCTTTGAGGTCGTTGTCATAGACAAAGCCGAGCATAAAGATGGCCTGAGGGGTTTTTTCGTAGTCGGGGAATTGCTCATAAACGGTTTGGTAGAGGTCTATGGAGCGGGAGAAATCGCCGAGGTAGCCGGCAACTTTAGCAGCATCGAAGAGATAGGTGGGGGCATCTGCCTTCGCGGGCATCAGCAGAGCATAGGTATCGGCGATATCCACAAATTGTTTGCCGGCCGAGCGGTCTATGCGCACTTGGGCGCTGTTGTAGAGAGCGAGTTTAAGGCTATCGAGCAATTTGGGTATAGGCGCTATGGCTGCTATGCCAAAGCTGTCTTTGAGGTGTGAGGCTTCTTCGGCATGGGAGGGAAAAGCTTCGGGCAGCAGCTTGTACAAAGCTTGGGCAGCGATTTGCTTTTCGGGTTGGGTGCGCCAAATGTCTCCCAGCAGCAAAGACATTTTGTAGGCTGCAGGGGTATTTCGATAATGCGAGAGTGCATAGCGCAGCGTTTTGGTCGCTGCTGCGGGGCGCTTGAGGTAGAGCTGATAACGCGCTTTTCGATACCAGGCTTCGGCTGCTTTTTGGGGCTCTCCGGCATGCTCCCCGGCATACTGCTGGTAGTGGTCTATCAGCTCGGAAGCGATTTCCGTAGAGGGCCATTTCTTCATTTTTGCTTCCAGTTCGTCTATTTGCTCTGTAAACTCAGAGGTCGTTCCGGCACCTCCACAAGAGACCAGAACGGCGGTCAACAGAAAGGCAAAAACGGAATAGGGCAGCAAATGGGAAACACGGATTTTCATGTCGCTACAATTTATTGATAAAAAATTTTTCACTTCTTGTTGACGGCCGTCATGGCGTGCTGCAGCCCTATGGAGGCAAAAAGCAAGACGGCATCGGCTGCTCTTTCGACGATTTCGGGCAGTTTTTCTGCCTGCTCAGGCGTCCATTTACCGAGCACGTAATCCACCTGCTCGCCGGCGAATTTGGGTCGCCCGATGCCTATGCGCAGACGGGCGTAGTTGTTGCCACCGGTAAGCTGATTGATGCTTTTGAGTCCGTTATGGCCGCCGTCGCCGCCTTTAGCCCTCAGCCGTATTTGGCCGAAAGGCAAATTTAAATCATCTACAATAACCAGCAGGCGCTCTTTGGGTATTTTCTTTTTCGTCAGCCAATGCCGCACAGCCTTGCCGCTGAGGTTCATATAAGTAGAGGGCTTGAGCAATACGAGGGTGCGGCCTTTGTATTTGGCTTCCGCCAAATCTCCCAACTGCTCGTGCTTAAAACCTGCATCGAGGCGTTTTGCCAGGGCATCTACGACCTCAAAGCCTATGTTGTGGCGAGTGTGATCGTAGTCCGGCCCCATGTTCCCCAGGCCGGCTATCAGGTACTTCATGTCGTGTTTTGAGTCTTTCTTGCGAAAATAGTTTGCTATGTGGGTTAGCCATTGCATGGGGGCAAAGGTAAGGAAATGTGGACGCTTTGCGTCTAATGTGGAGCGCAAGCGCTCTAATGTGGAACGCAAGCGTTCTAATGTGATCTTACGCTCGCTGCGCATCGCGTGACTTGCTCGCGATGCGCAGCGAGCGTAAAACCACATTAGAGGCCGCCAGGCCTCCACATTAGAGCCGAAGGCTCCACATTAGACGCGAAGCGTCCACATTTCCCTATCTTTGCAAAAACAAACCACCATCCCCCAACAACCAAGCCCGACAAATGAACCACCACCACTCCCTACAACTCCTATTCCTGCCGGAAGAAGGCGAACACCAGGCCGGCGACACCATTTACCGCTGTTTTCTGCTGAATCGCGGGGAGCACTGCTACTTGTACAAAATTGAGGCTGATACACTCACGCGACATATCCTTTTGCAAAAAGGAAAGCTCGAGGCACACAACCTCATCGAATTACCTAAATTCTATAAAGACGATCTGAATGATAAACCCATCTACCGCTTCAGCTTTTGGGTGCAGACGAATCGCGGCACGGGAGCTGAGTTAAAAGCCGAAATCTGTTTACGCCCTAAGAATTTTTTCTCGCGAAAAAGGGAAATAGAAATGCTCGACAACTGTTTCGGACATCCTTACGAAATAAATCTGCAGGAGCAAAAAAAGGAGAGCGAATCTCTTCAGAGCTACACGCGCAAGCATCACACGCATTTGCCGAAAGGCTCTTCCACCTCCTACTCCCGCCGCGTGGACATCCACAATCCCGAAAAAGTTGCTCATTTCCCGCGTGAAATTGATTTACACATCGAAGCCCTGCGCCCCAATGCAGGGAAGATGGAAGCCTCGCTCATTTTGCAAATTCAGCTCCGGGCCTTCGAAGAATACCTCAACGAGGCCATCCGCCTCGGCATAGACGAAATACTCATCGTACACGGGAAAGGGGAAGGAGTGTTGAGGAGTAAGATTCACGATGCTTTAGACAAAAATCCTTACGTAAAAAAATACGAAAAGGTGCATCACATTTTTGGCTCCGGGGCAACTACGGTATTCTTATAAACGCCACAAAACAGTAAGGTTACAGCATGTGCCCCATCAGTTTTTGCTTGACTTTCAGATATTCGCGATTGCGATTTCCAGGCTCAACAATCAGAGGCACGCGGCTAAGGACTTTGATGGGAGAATGGTCGAGAGCAGCAATTTTTTCGGGATTATTGGTAAGCAAGTGGATTTCTTTTACGCCCAGTTGTTCGAGTATGGAAAGGGCCACATCGTAATGCCGTTCGTCGGGTTCGAAACCGAGATGGATATTTGCATCTATAGTGTTTAGGCCTTGGTCCTGCAATTTGTAAGCTTTCAGTTTATTGATCAGGCCGATGCCCCGTCCTTCCTGGCGGAGGTAGAGGACGATGCCTCCTTTTTGGGCTGTAAGTTCGAGGGCTTTTTCGAGTTGTTCGCCACAATCGCAGCGTTTTGAGCCAAACAAATCTCCCGTCATGCATTCGGAATGGATGCGTACCAGGGTGGGTTTTTCCGGTTCAAAATCTTTATGAACCAGGGCGATATGGGGCATGGGCTCATCCTGCCTTTCGGCAAATGCCACCATGCGAAAATCGCCGTGTGGTGTGGGAATGAGGGCCTCTGCTTGTTTCTTCATTTTCTCCGGATAGGTCGCAAAAAAACGGGTTTCAGCGGGCATAGCTACCAAGCCAAAACGCTCACCCGATAGAGGTAAAACGGTAAAACTGCACACAGGGTTTAAAAAATGCGCAAATATTTGGCAGGTTGGCCACATCAGGCGCCTGCTCTGCCCAAAAGCATCATTTAACAATAGTAATTTGGTCTTCTTCGAGCAAGGGTTGAAAGTGATAGCGCAGATAGAGCTGCACGGTAGCCAGCACATCTTTCTCGCAATAGCGGGCGATGCGATCGAGGTCTTTTTCCTTCCAATAGACGCGTCCGACTTCGCTGCCATCAATATCGTCCTTAGGCGAGGGAATGCCGAAGAGGGCCGTCAGCAATTTGAGGGAGGTGTAGTTTTTCCGGTCGCCAAATTTCCACATTTCGAGGGTGTCTATGAGGTGCTGAGTTTCCCAGGGTTTTTTGCCGCTGAGGTCGAGCGCTACGGGCAGCGGCATTTGGTTGACCCACATGCGGCGGCAGATGTAGGGGATGTCAAATTCTTTGATGTTGTGCCCGCAAAGTCCGGTATTTCGGGTATCGGCATAATGTGCATCGAGCAATTGCCTAAAGCCGGAGAGCAGCTCCGCCTCATCATCCGAGGCAAAGGACTTGAGGCGCAGATGCAAACGCTGCTCTTCATCCCTCCTCAATATCCCCACCGAGATGCAGACGATGCGGCCAAATTCGGCAAAGATTCCTGCTTTGTCTTCGTAAGCGGCAGAGAGTTCGCCCTCTTGCAGCTCAGCTTCAGGTTTGCGCAAGATATGGGATGTCTTGCGTTTCCACAAGGCTTGGAAGGCCTCGTCCAAGTCTTCAAAAGCAGGCCGGGAAGAGACTGTTTCGATGTCGAGGAAGAGTATTTTGGTCAGGTCTGGCATGGCATTTACAAAATGGTGATAAATGGTGTCTAACTGGTTTACGGGTTGTTGCGTTTAGGCAAAGATAGGGGTTTTGGGGGAAAGTTGGAGGGGGTAGATATGATGCGTGGGGGGCGTGGGGGGAGGGTACGCGCGCGCGTGGGTGCGTTACGCGCGCGCGTGCAGGCGCGTTACGCGCGCGCGAGACATGTCATGTCTATAAGACATGACATGTCTGTTGCAAACAACACAAAAACATTTAAAAAAATTTGGTCAATCCAAAAACCCTCTTTATCTTTGCGCCCTCTCCTCTTTGAAAGCTCCGTTTTCCGTCCCTTACCACAGCAAGAGGAAGTCTCTTTACCCAACGGAAAAACGAGGCAAAAGACCTGTACACGAACACCAGTTTTTTTAACCATCAAAAACATCGTGTTATGTCTTTTGAAACTCTCGTTCGTTCTAAGCTCTTGCCCGGACACACTTATCACATTTTCAACCGTGGCAATCAGGGCTACAACATCTTTTTCTCTGATGAAAACTTCCGCTTCTTCTTGCGGAGGTATCACGAATTCATGTCTCCCTTTGTGGACACCCTCGCCTACTGCCTGCTCCCCAATCACTTTCACCTGGTCATTCAGATAAAATCTGCCGAAGAGATTTTCGAAGCCTGGGACAACCGCCTCATTCGCCGGCGCAACGGCTGGGTCAAAGCACACACCGTGGAAGGTAAGACTGCTGACGCCTACGTGAACGCTGCACATGCACGCTTAGAAGCCGAAATCAAGGCCAATCCGGCAGCAGCCTCGGGTTGGAGTGTAAACAGACCCATCGCTGAAAATGCAGAGCCGGGAGCAGATGCCAAAACGGGCTACAAAATGAGTGGCTGGAGCCTCGTCAATCCGGAGTCTTATGCTGCGGGCCTCGCGTGCGCGGGTGACGCGCGCGCGAGACATGTCATGTCTTACAGACATGACATGTCTGCACTGAACAGCACTCCCACAGACCTCATCCTCCCCCACACCGCCGCCCAACTCGTCTCCCAGCGCTTCCGACACTTCATGATCAGCTACACCAAGGCCCTCAACAACGAGCGCAAAACCTACGGCTCCCTCTTCCAAAGAAGCTTCCGCAGAAAACTCATCACCGAGGGGGAAGGGCTCAAGCGCGTTATCGCTTATGTCCACTACAACGGCTTTCGGCACGGGCTCGCCAAATCCATGCAGGATTACCCCTGGACCTCCTGGCATGAACTCTCCCCGCCCGAGCACAGCCTCATCATCAACGCCCACAAAACCCTCGGGCTCTACGGCGGAGAACAGGCATTCCGCGCCTATCACCAATTCCCGCCGCTCTCCCTCGACCCCATGCTCGAAGATGTGCTGCCCAAACACAAACCGGCAGCCTGACAAAGAAAAACCCTATCTTTGACGAGAATACAGACCCCACAGCATGAGAGAACGCGACATCGCACAGTGGTTCTTTGACCAACTGCAGCACCTGCAGGAGAATAGCCAATTGCCGAAAACCATCCGCGCGCAGCGCTTGTACGAATTGATGCGGCAACTGCTCAAAGAACGCACCCGCAACAAAGAACTGCACTTCAACACCCTCTTCGCACTCATCGCGTATGCTTGCCAAACACAGGGAATCGAAGAAAACGTGCAAGGATTGCTCCAACGCTTCCGCTACCTCATCTTCAAATTGTACGACCGGCCTTCTGATGAACTCGCCGACAACGCCTTCGCCCTGGGATGGCCCGCCATGGTACGGGCCGTCAGTGCCTTCTACCAACGGGAAGTTCCGGAAACGTTGAAGGCATACATGCCCGAAAAATTCCCGGAACCACCAACCAAAGTCCAGGCTGTCGAAAAACACGAATACCTGCGAGTACTGCTCCTCAAACACCTGCCGGAAAAACACATCTTTGAAGCTCGCGTGGACGACCAAAACCAACAAAACATCCTCATCAGCTATGGGAAGACAGACAGACATGACTTGCACGAAGATTTCTTCCGAAAACTGGCCGGCAACTGGCCTCTGCCGTTAATGGCCTGCATCGAAGATGTGTCAATAGATGAACAAGGCGTCTATCACCCGGGCAGCTTTATCCTCGAACCGGATTATTTACTCGACGTTACCGCCATAGCCGAAGCAACAGATGGCAAAGAACCGGGCAGCAGCTTTTTGATAAAGAAATACCTGCCCTTCACCACATCCAAACATCTGCTGCTGGGACATATAGCCAACTTCTTCCTCGACGAACTCATGCACAATCCCGATGCAGAATTCAAACAACTCTTCAGCAAAACCTTTAAACTCAACCCCCTCGGATTTAGCATGCTGAACGATCAGACTATCCGGGAGATCATGCAGTCAGCTCAACAGCACTATCTCGTCATCAAACAAATGGTACAGCAGGGTTTCGCCAAAGAAAACCTCCGACCTGAAAAATCCTATCTCGAACCGACTTTCTACTCCGCCCGCCACGGCCTGCAGGGGCGCCTCGACGTGCTCTACCGCGAAGGTCGCGAAACCGGCATCGTCGAATTGAAAAGCGGCCGCGTCTTCCGGCCCAATCAATACGGAATCAACTCCTCGCATTTTACCCAGACGCTGCTGTACGACCTGATGATCCGCAACGCCTTTCGGCAAACGGACCCCAGAAATTACATCCTCTACTCCCAGAGCGCCGACAGCCCGCTGCGGTATGCTCCCCCCGTAAAGGCCATCCAGTGGGAAGCCATGCAAGTGCGCAACGAGCTCATGCTGGTAGAACGCATGATGCTGGAAACCATGGCTAACAATCCAGAACAGCCCATTGACGAAAGCCCCGGGGCTCGCCTGCTCGACCGGCTACAACCCCAAAAACAAAGCGGGCTGTCGGGCTTTCGCATGCGGGATATCGAAGCTTTTTCTCAGGTCTATCAAAAACTGCGGAATGTAGAACGACACTACTTCCTCGCCTTCTCCGGTTTCATCGCCCGCGAACACCAACTCGCCAAACTGGGGCATGAAAATGACGACCGACGGCACGGACAGGCAGCCCTCTGGCGCCTGCCTTTCCGGCAAAAAAACGAGGATCACCAGATCCTCAGCCACTTAGAACTCGTCGCCAACGACTCCGCCGAGGAAGAACCCCTCCTCCGCTTTCGTCGCAGCAAAGACACCAACCCGCTCGCCAATTTCCGCGCCGGCGATATCGTCGTACTTTACCCCGAATTGGAAGCCCCCCTTTCACATCAAATATTCAAATGCACCCTGGTCGAAATCAACAGCAGCGAAGTATTGCTGCGCCTGCGTGCCCGGCAGTTCAATCACGATTTTTTCGATCAGTTTCAGCAGTGGCATGTAGAACACGACCTCTTAGACAGCAGCTTCACCGGCCTGTATCGCGCGCTCTTTGCCTTTGCGCAAGCTCCCCTCCAAAAGCGCCAATTACTACTCGGCGAGCAGGCGCCCGCAGCTCCCGACCCCACTCGCGCTCCTGAAAAGCTGCCTCCGCAAATGACCGAAGAACAAAAGGAAATCTTCTCCAAGCTGCTGCAATCACGCGACTACTTCCTGCTGTGGGGCCCTCCGGGCACGGGCAAAACCAGCATCATGCTCAAAGCCCTGGTACAACACCTCTACGAAAACACCAATGAAAACATCCTGCTCCTCGCCTATACCAACCGCGCCGTGGATGAAATTTGCGCAGCCATTGAAAGCATCGGGCCTCAAATGAAAGAGCAATACCTGCGCATCGGTTCCTCCTACTCCACCGCCCGTGCGTATCGCGACAGGCTGTTGAGCAGGCAGGTCGAAAAAATCAATAATCGCCGAGAGCTGATCCGCCTTCTCAAAGAACACCGCATTTTTCTCGGCACCATTGCTTCATTTGCCGGAAGGCAGGAAATCCTCACCTTTAAACAGTTCAACCGCGTAATCATTGATGAAGCCTCTCAAATATTAGAACCCGCCCTGATGGGCCTGCTCCCCCGCTTTGAACACTTCACCCTCATTGGCGACCACCTGCAATTGCCCGCCGTGGTCGTGCAGTCCGAAGAAGCCTCGGCCGTGCGCCTGCAAGACCTCAACGAATTGGGCCTGCACAACATGCGCAACTCCCTCTTCGAACGCCTCTATCGCCGTGCCAGAGAAAAAAAATGGAAACACGCCTACGAACGCCTCAGCCACCAGGGCCGCATGCACGCCGACATCATGCGCTACCCCAACGAACTCTTCTACGACGGCCAACTCAAATTGCTGCCCGGCGCGCGCGGAGAACAACAACAACGCCCCCTCCAACTGCCCCTGCCGGAAAATGCCCCCGACTGGCAGCAGGCACTGGCCCGAAAACGCCTGCTGTTCATAGATTGCCCCGTGGACGACAAGACTGCCAACAACAAAACAAACAGCTTCGAAGCCGAGCGCATAGCTGATACACTCCTCGCCTTGCGGCAAATGCACAAACTCGCAGGACGAGCACTCAAGAACGAACAAATCGGCATCATCACACCCTATCGCGCTCAAATAGCAGCCATACGCAGCGTGCTCGAAGAACGCGGCCTGCCTGTCGAAGGCCTCACCATAGATACTGTCGAACGCCTGCAAGGCGGCGCCCGCGACCTCATCCTCATCTCCCTTTGTACCAACAGCCCCCGGCAATTGGAAACCCTCAGCTCGCTTACCGAAGAGGGTATTGACCGCAAGCTCAACGTCGCCATCACCCGCGCCCGGGAGCAGATCGTACTCTTCGGAAATCGCGAAATACTGTCCGCCTCCAAACTATACAGCAGATTGATCCAATAAATGCCTCAAAGATGCCCGATTTTCTTACCTTTGCACCATAGCCCGGGCAACTTGCCCATAAACAAGGAAGCATGAAGCCTGTCCAAAAATTTCTTCAGCTCTTTCCCAAGAGCGTCCGTAAATACCTGTTGAACAAATATCTGCTGGCCATCGGCATCTTCCTGCTGGTGCTCCTCTTCTTCGACCAATACAGCCTCAAAACACAGTGGAAACTTCGCAAAACCGAACAACGCCTGCAGCAAGACAAAGACTACTACCAACAGGAAATTGAGCGCGCCTGGAAAGAAAAGCGCGATTTGGAGGAAAACACCGAAAAATACGCCCGCGAGAAGTACAAAATGTCCAGAAAAGATGAAGATGTCTTTATCTTTGAGGACGAAAAATAAAACGCAATCCAAAGCGTCAAAATCAGGGCAAAATGCCCGGATAACAACAACACACAACACAACGAACATGTCAGTATTAGTCAACAAAGATTCACGCGTGATCGTACAGGGATTTACCGGCAAAGAAGGCACCTTCCATGCCGGGCAAATGATTGAGTACGGCACGAACGTAGTCGGTGGAGTTACCCCCGGAAAAGGCGGGCAAACCCACTTAGACAGACCCGTCTTCAACACCGTAGCCGAAGCTGTAGAAAAGGCTCAGGCCGACACCTCGGTCATCTTCGTCCCGCCACCTTTTGCAGCCGATGCCATCATGGAAGCCGCCGAAGCAGGCATCAAAGTCATCATCTGCATCACAGAGGGCATCCCCGTACAGGACATGGTTAAAGTGAAAGCGTACCTGTCCGGCAAAAATGTCCATTTGGTAGGCCCCAACTGCCCGGGAGTCATCACGCCGGGAGAAGCCAAGTGCGGCATCATGCCCGGCTTCATTCACAAAAAGGGCCACATCGGCATCGTCTCACGCTCCGGCACCCTCACCTACGAAGCCGTTGACCAGGTAACCCGTGCCGGCATGGGACAAAGCACCTGCATCGGTATCGGCGGAGACCCCATCGTGGGCACCACCACCAAAGAAGCCGTAGAACTGCTGATGAATGATCCCGATACGCACGGCATCATCATGATCGGTGAAATCGGCGGCGGCATGGAAGCCGAAGCCGCCTATTGGATCAAAGAACACGGCACCAAACCCGTAGTCGGATTCATCGCCGGCCAAACCGCTCCTAAAGGTCGCAAAATGGGCCATGCAGGAGCCATCATCGGAGGTAAGGACGATACGGCCGAAGCCAAAATGAAAATCATGGAAGAATGCGGCATCACCGTCGTTAGAAATCCCGCCATGATTGGCAAGACGATGAAAGAAGTACTGGAAACTGTGAAGGTGTCATCCTGAGCGGAGTCGAAGGAAATAAAAAAAGCCCCGCGAAGCGGGGCTTTTTTTTGCTTTTTTTCTTCTTTTGAAGAAAAAGCCCG
>Ga0256832_1000932_pt1 | contig 19534 bp, 12 predicted proteins | sample 134614metaG_FD_190534 | JGI IMG/M metagenome (GOLD analysis project Ga0256832, IMG submission 190534) | Hydrothermal vent microbial communities from Lau Basin, Pacific Ocean - 134-614 | ecosystem: Environmental > Aquatic > Marine > Hydrothermal vents | place: Pacific Ocean: Lau Basin | collected...
CCTGAAGCATCAACAGCAACATAGGTTCTGGATATTTGTTTAAACCTTCTATATGGCCAATTCAATCCTCCGGGGCCTGAAGAGCAATCATTTGATACAACCGTTTCATCTGTCCATTCTAAATGCGCATTTGAACAGTTGTCCAATGGCTTTAAGAGTGTCGCATCATCCTGCCAGCAAGCTATTTCCATAGTATCCGGGCAATTAATTGTAGGTGGCATTTTATCAAATACATAAAATGTTGACATTCCTGTATTTAATAAATCATCATTATTATCATAAGCTTGTAAAATAACCATATAAAGTACGCCGAATTCAATTTCCGGTTGTGACAAAGTAACATTTTGATTCATAGGATAAATAATATCCGAACCATCAGCACTTCGTACTTCAAATTTGTAATAGCCACCATTGGCAGCTAAACCATCCTGACAAGCATTACCATCATCTGTCAAGAACATTTCACTTGTAAGTAAAGCTTCGCAGTTTTCGTCTAATGAAATCGATATTTCATCTTCAACGTTTAACTGACAATTGTTTTGTGCAAATAAAGTTGCACCATAAGAGGTGATCATCAAAGCTACGACCAATAGCCAATTCTTCACCAACTTGGGATTTGTAAAATTCGTTTTCTTCATGAGAACCATTGTTTTAAGTTAAAAAATACTGTCATGGGATGTATAGTTCACCAATGCGCATTGGTACATCAATCCCAAATAATTCATTAAAATTTTTGAGTTAAATAAAAAATACATTATAACGGCATAGCCATTACAATCCTATTATCATTGAAAATTCCAAATTAATGGAAACAAAGGTTGGTCTCAATATGTAGTTTTCTTAGTTTGACAAAATTATTATTCCAACGCAAAAATACTTTGCATTAAAATCAATTTAAATAAATTATTGTATATAAAAATACAATACTATTTCTATTATCTGTAAACTTCAGGTTGGATAATTCAGTAATAAATATTTTTTGCTATTATCTCTCAGTAAAAATATGAATATTTATTACTATAATGTATAGTTTTCTTATTATCACATGGCAAATATATGTTTATTATTTATATATCACATATTTTTATTATGGGTATTTTTTAATTTATCTATTTTAGTAATTTGTATATAGTTGTATATCAATATTATATAAATTGCTGTTTTGTAAATAATTTTAATTTATATGGAAATCTCATTTTTTTAATGTGAATATTTAAAAAAAATAGTAGAAATATGAGGTTTTAATAATCTTTTATTTATGCTTTTAGCTTTATGTAGATTTTAAAGAGTTTAATTAATCAAAGATTTTGGTATTGACTTAATATCATTCAATTCGAAATACTCATATTCAGGCTTCTCAATAAATAAATTTCCGGATAAAGTATTCAATTTATTTTTGGAAGCCTCAATCGCTAAATCGGATTTGTCAATTCCTATCCATTTACGACCTAGCAGATGAGCTGATTTCAATGTTGTACCTGATCCACAAAAACAATCTAAAACAATACTATTTGGATTTGAAGATGTTTTAATTATTAAATCCAATAAACCTTGATTTTTTTCTGTTGGATAAGTTGGATATTGAGGATCTTTAAATTCCCAAATATCTTGAACCCGTTTTCCTTTTCGTTCGTCAACATAAATCTTTTTTCTTGGATTACCTGTTGACGACCACTCTAACAAGCCTTCTTTGTCCCATTTTTCTAATGTTTTAACATTTGTTCTCCAATGTCTTCCTTTAGGGGGTAACATACCTTTGAAAGGTTTAGAAGAATTACCATTTTGAGTTTCTCCTGGAGCATGAATTGGAACTGTGGTATAACGCCTTCCGTTTTTATCTTTTTTGGGGAATAATTTCACAATATCTTCCTGACTATACGGTTCTATTGGTTCATTCCAGACGGGTTTATCGGATTTGGAATAAAACAGAATCAAATCTTTAATATTTCCATACCCTAATCTTTTAAAGTTTTTTGGATTACATTTTATCCTTGTTATATCATTTCTAAAGTTTTCAATACCAAAAACTTCATCCATTAATATTTTAACATAGTGACCGATTTTGTAATCGATATGTAAATAAATTGAACCTTGTTCAGATAATAATTCTTTTAATAAAATTAAACGTTTTCTCAAAAACTCAATAAAATCTTGTCCTAAGAGTTTATCTGTATATGCAATTTTCCCATTCTTTGAATTGCTTATTGTTGAAGCTCTTCCGTTTGTAATTGTAAAATTTCCATTGGTAGCAAACGGGGGATCAATATATATTAGTTCTATTTTACCTTTTAAATCTCTATTTGTTATTAAATATTCAAGAGATTTAATGTTATCTCCTTTAATTAATAAATTGTTCATACAAATACTTTTTAAAGTTGATACAAAAATTCACGAAGTACCAATGCACTCATTATATTATAATCACTATACGGGTCAGAAATAGTTTTATACATCTTATTACGCCCTTTGATATATAAAACACCATCCAAAATTGCAATCTTTATTGCTTTTACACCTTTTGTTTCTATTGTGCTAACAGCATCATTGAATTGAGCGTTTTGATGTCCACCAAAATCAGTTAGAAATTTTGCTTCACCGATAACATATTTTCCATTAAATCTTGCAACGAAATCAAGCCCTTTATTATGATGGTAATTTAGGTATTGTTGTGCAAAACCCATCGTTACTTTATCTCCTCCATCCAATATAGCATCATCGCTATTTGCAATAAAATCATTTAAAGACACAGGTTGTATCCCTAATGACTTCCTTCTTAACCAATCTTTGAACATTGGCCCGATTTGTCTATTGGTTTCTTTTGGTTCACTACATTTTTCAAATATTTTTTCTAATCCCATTTCATATAATCTACCACTAATTCTATTTATGGTTTTTGGATTTCTTTCTATAGCTGTTTTATCTCTTTTTAAGTAAGCAATATAACTGTCTTTTATTGGAAATAAATCAAGTTTTAATAGTTCTTTTATTAAAGAAATATTATTTTTCCTTTTAAATTCTTTTTCTACATTTCTCCATATACTCTCATCAATTTCTCTAATCCCCTCAGGTATTGTAGGATAAACTTTAAACAAATCATCAAGATATGATCTTTGATTTGCATATTCAATACTTAATTTAGTCCAATTATTCATTTCAAATTCATTATCGTTTAATTATTTTGTAAATATTACACTTATATCAAATAAATATTGTAATGACGTATAGATATTTTAGAGTTTATTTGGTATTAATTCACCACAAGATATAAAATTTATAAAGTTTAATCTAATGAATATAACAAAAAGGTAAGAATACAAAAATATTATTTAACTTAATTTAGAAATATTTAACGGCTCAAGTAAGAATAAGCATCTTCAAAAAACACTAACACTATATATGATGCACCATTTCATTTACTTTTCGTGATAAACCAACAAAGGTACATCTGTGGTCATAGCAAATTCTTTTGTATGGCTTTTGTGAATTATTTTTTCCCAAAAACTTCTGTGTTTTGTTGCCATAATTACCATATTTGCCTTTTCTTCTTTAATATATTTGCTTATTCCTTCTCTTACAGAATCAGCTTCTACTATACTGACAGAATAATTGACATCAAGATCATCGCTGAGAGTAAATTGAAATTCTTTATCTTTATTTTGTATATGGACAAAACGAATTGATGCATCATATCTTTTTGCAAAAGCTACTATTTTATGTAAAATCCTGTCATCTACTCCATCAAAATCACAAGCATATATAATTTTTTTCAAAGGTTCAAATTTAACTTTAGCAGGAATAAGTAAAACAGGACATTCTGCTTTAGCTGCAACATCTGATGAAATGCCACCAAAAATTTTGTTCAAAAGATTGTCTGAACCGGTAGAACCCATAATGATTATATCATAATCTTTGGATAGTTCAACTAATTTTTCAATAGTAAAGCCTATTTCGATTTTACTGTTCAGAATCACTTTATACCGGTCGGCAACATCCCGGACAGATTCAACTAAACTATTCATACTTTCACGTTTCACATTTTCCAATCCAAGGGATGAATCCAGAATTTCCGGTTGTACAGGATCAAAAGACGGATGATATATATGAATAATATCAAATGAAGTATCAGAATCTTTATATAAATTCAAACCATAAAGCAAAGCATTTTTAGAAACTGAAGAAAAATCGGTTGGAACTAATACTTTTCTCATAGCAATTTGATTTAGTTTATTAATAATCCAAATATACGGAAAATACTAATAAAAATCAAATATTCATTATTATTTTTTATTTTAGCCCGGAGTTTAATTACCCTGAGTTTGATTTATTCAGCGTTAAGTTCTTCTTCTGCTTGCTTAAAACTTGTCATAAAAAGCAGGATTAAACCGATGAGGAAAAAGAATGCTAAAGACAATACACTTGATCTTAAATCTCCTGTTATTTCATTGACAAAACCAAATGCAAATGTTCCTATTACGATTGATAATTTAAGAACAATATCATAAAAACTAAAATATGAAGTTAAATCTTTCTTTTCGGAATCAATTATTTTGGAATAAGATGATCTCGATTGAGATTGAATTCCTCCCAATACCATCCCTACCATTGCTGCAAGAAAATAAAATTGAAATTTGTTTTGAACAAAATATGCCGATACAGATAATGCCAACCAGATCAATACCATAATTATTAAGCCTGACTTGTTGCCCAATTTGTCTGAAATATATGCAAAAATATATGCACCCAATATTGCTACTATCTGTAAGATAAGAATAATAATGATCAATTCATCCGTTCCGAATTTCAATTCTTCTTTGGCGAATACTGTTGCCAGATATATCACTGTTTGAACGCCGGCACTGTAAAAAAATACAGCGAGTAAAAACTTTATCAGATTTGAATTTTTCTTTAGTTTTATGAAAACACCATATATCTCATTAAATCCTTTGATGATCATTTTTTTACTGAATATCTCATTATTCCCTTTTGGCAATCTCTTAAAGGTAATCTGAGCAAAACCAATCCACCATATACCAACCATGGCAAAGCCAAGACGATAAGGAATTGTCGTATTTTCCGGAATTCCAAACAATAAAGGTTTCAAAGAAATAAACAAAATTGCTATCAACAAAATCACACTTCCTATATATCCGTAAGCATATCCTTTGGCACTTACTTTATCGTATTTGTCTTCCGTGACTATTTCCGGTAAATATGCATTGTAAAATACCAAACCGCCTGCTGCACCGATTGTTGCCAGCATAAAAGCAGTAGTTCCCAGCCATAAATCAACATCCCCTGTAAAAAACGATAAGAAAATACATGAAATCGAACCAATATATGTGAATAATTTCAAAAAGAACATTCTTTTTCCACCATAATCTGCAATACCGGATAAAACCGGTGATAATACTACTATTATTAAATATGATACTGATACAGCATAAGAATACAAAGAACTATTTGTGATTTCGTATCCGAAAATATGAATTTTTTCACTTGTCCTTGCTATGAAATATGCGGGGAAAATAGCAGTTGATATAACTAAAAAATAAGCTGAGTTTGCCCAATCATATATTGCCCATCCGTTTATGGTTTTTTTATCATTTAGTTTCATTTGCTATTTTTTCTGAGTCGATTTTTCATTAAAAAGTTCACAAATTAAATAATTTTTAAAAATATGAGGCTATTTATCCTCAATATTTAATATCTTGCCACCCAATTTAAATAAAAATGAATATAGTAATTTTATCCCGGAGCCCTGCTCTGTATAGTACCCAAAGTATTTACAAAGCTGCTACAATGAGAGGACATTTTGTTCAGATAATAGATCATATGTATTGTGATTTGAGTATTGACAAAGGCGCGTTCAAGGTTTTCTACAACGGTTATGAACTCCGGTCAATTCATGCTGTTATACCAAGGATAGGTGCGACAGCTACTGATTATGGTTCATATGTTGTCAGGCATTTTGAACAAATGGGAGTATATTCGGTTTTGAAAGCGGAAAGTCTGTTGAAAGCAAGAGATAAATTTACGTCTCTTCAAATATTGGCTAAAAATAATATACCGATACCTGATACGGCAACAACTAACTTTACAGAAGATCTTGATGGATTTATTGATATGTTCGCAGATCATCCTTTAATAATAAAATTATTGAACAGTACTCATGGTGAAGGTGTGATCAAATCGGAAAGCCCCAAAGTAAGTATTACACTTTTAGAAGCTTTTTTAAAATTAAAGCATAAAATACTTATTCAGGAATATATAAAAGAATCCTCAGGTACGGATATCAGAGCGTTTGTAGTAGGTGATAAAGTTGTAGCGGCAATGGAAAGAATCGCTCAGAATGGAGAATTCAGATCTAATTTGCACAGGGGAGCTGTTTCAAAAATAGTAAACCTGACAAATGAAGAAATTTCTATTGCTAAAAAATCTGCTAGGGTATTGGGATTGCAGGTAGCAGGAGTGGATATTCTCAGATCAGACAGAGGTCCGTTGGTGATTGAAGTGAATGCTTCCCCCGGACTGGAAGGAATAGAAACCACTACAAATATCAATATTGCCCGCTCAATTATTTCTTTGGTTGAAAGAAATTCTAAATATAAATTGTAATGGAGATCAATGACAATATTATAAAACCCGGCGATAATAAAATAATAAAAATCAGGGTAGGTAAACTACCGTCAGGAACACATATCAATATATTTGCCCATGTATTTAGAGGAAAGAAACCCGGAAAAACAATATTGATATTAGGTGGTATTCACGGTGATGAGATAAATGGTATTGAGATCATAAGAAGTGCTATAGAAAAACAATATTTTGATGATCTGATAAAAGGAACGGCTATTGTAATTCCCTTGCTCAATGTCTATGGTTTCATTAATTTTAGCAGGGAAGTCCCTGATGGTAAAGATGTAAACAGAAGCTTTCCCGGTAGCAGAACAGGATCCCTGGCAGCCAGAGTGGCAAATAAACTTACTAAATATATTCTTCCTCATGTGGATTATATTATTGATTTTCATACAGGAGGGGATTCCAGATACAATTATCCTCAAATAAGATATACAAAGTCATGTCCTGAAGCAAAAAAACTTGCTACTGTCTTTAATCCCCCATTTATTATCGAAAAACCTTTGATTCCAAAATCATTGAGGAAAATTGCTAATGACCTCGATATACCTATAATAGTTTATGAAGGAGGAGAATCAACAAGATTGGATGATTTAGCTATTAAGACAGGCTTGAAGGGAATAAAAAATATCTTATCTTATCTAAAGATGACTAAGAGTAAACCGGTAAAGCAAAAAGAAAAACCGATTTTGATAAATAAGACTTCCTGGATAAGATCCAGAGACTCGGGTATTTTCAAGCACTTGGTTGAATCAGGAAATTTTATTCATAAAAATGATGTTGTAGGAGTTCTCAAAGATGTATTGGGTAACTCCTCAAAGAATATCCTTGCAAAAAGGGATGCTTATATCATCGGTCACAACAATGCTCCGGTTGTAAATATGGGTGACGCCCTGTTTAATCTCGGGTGGTATAACGAAAGGGATAAAGTTTAATCCGAATTATTCACCACTATATATGTGTTTCTATTTGCGGAGCACTGTATTCTGTTACAACCTGTCTTTTTCATCATGCCTGTAATAAGCAATCGTAGCTAAAACCGCCAATAAAAATACAGATATATAAACCCACATTGGTATCGGTACTGCATCTCCTTTGGCATAAGAATGCAATCCTGAAAGATAAAAATTGACGCCAAAAAAAGTCATCAGTATCGAAAATGATCCAATAACAGATGCCAGATTGAAAGTATAAACCGATCTAAGCCCTTTGATCATCCTCATGTGAAGTATAAAAGCATAAACCAATATACTGATCAAAGACCAGGTTTCCTTTGCATCCCAACCCCAATATCGTCCCCATGATTCATTTGCCCATACACCACCTAAAAATGTTCCGATACTCATTAAGAATAGCCCTACTGTCAGGGAAAACTCATTCACTGCAGTTAATTCCTTTAGGGTATATTTTATATTTGTTTCTTTGTTTTTGCTTCCGGCTATTGCTATTAAAAATAAATTTATCAAACCCAATAAAGCTCCAAGGAATAAAAAGCCATAACTTGCAGTGATAACAGATACGTGTATCATCAGCCAATACGATTTTAATACAGGTACCAAATTAGTTATTTGCGGATCCATCCAGTTCATTGCAGCTACTATCATGAGCCAGGCAGCTAATACCGAAGTTGCAGCGAGTGTAATAGGTGATTTTTTGACTAATAATACACCAGCCAATACGACAGCCCATGCAATGTAAATCATGGATTCGTATCCATTGCTCCAGGGAGCATGTCCTGCAATATACCATCTAAGTCCCAAACCAAAAGTGTGAAGTATAAAACCGGTAAAAATCAAAATAATCCCGATTCTTACGGGCCATTTTAAATTAAGGCGAGGTCTGAATACTTTTATGAGTAATAAAAGCAGAAGAATAAAACCAACAGTGAAATACCAACCTATGAGTTTATTGAAAATAAGGGTTTTATTATATAGCAATTCAGCTTTTATCTTACTATCTGACGGCATATAATCGGCAGCAACTGATTTTTGATATTTTTTTAATCCGTCCAATGCAAGATCTGCATTGCTCCAGTCATTCTTGGTCACACCTTCTACAACACTTTGCAAATACCAGGGAAGGAAATTTTTGACCAGGACATCAGCATCACCAAAATCCATTTTTGAAGCTTCTTCAGGCGTGTACCATTTTCTTGACGGATCACCTTCTTGAGGATAAATTCTGAGAAAACTTCCTGAGAATATCATATAGATAATATTCATCCTCTCATCAACGTTTATTACCGCTTTATCGAATTTTGATCTTTCTTTTTCCGGTTTATGCAAAGCTTCTTCAATATATCCGGACAGAATATATCCCGTTTTATCATCAAAAAAGTCGATGTAAGCAGCATATTTGCCGGTTCCAATATAATCTTCCAATTCAGGATGACCTATTTTTATCATAGGAATATATTGCCACTGATGCGGAAAAGCCATCATTCCAAGCATTATCTGATCCGGGTTTTGACCGGCAAATTCTTTTTTCTTCGTGACTTTTCTTACCAGTCTTGAAGACATGGTGTTTAGTGGCATAATTCTACCACCTCTTTCCTGTATTGATATTTCACCAAATTTTTTAGCCTGCGATTTGTCAATTATCTTGAATGTATCGGGTAAACTAACTTGAGCAAATGAAGAAGTTGAGATAAATAATATTAAAGCTATTATTGACAGATTGTTAATTCTTTTGACCCTGAATTCATTTATCAGTCGGTTTAGTTTCCTGATTCTTGCCTTTTTAGTAAAAAAAGTTAAGATCATTCCTAATGTGAGAAGAAAATATCCCAAGTAGGTAATTCCTGTTCCCCAGGCATCATGATTTACCGAAAGAATACTTCCTGTCTCATCCGGATCATAAGATGATTGGAAAAATCTGTAACCTTTATAATCCAATACATGATTCATGTATATTCTATAATCCATTTTAATGTTATCTTCCGGATCAATTAGTGTAACTTCCGATGCATATGAAGAAGGGCTGTGCGAACCCGGATATCTCTCCAGTTGAAAATCCCTTAATTTTATTTGAAAAGGAAGTTTTATACGCTTTGAGCCATATGAAACAGCGATATCTGTGTCACCAAATTTCACATGCTGAAATTGTCCTTCCATTCCTTTATTGCCCCAGACATAAACGGTTTTTACGGTATTGCCATCCGAAATATTGAATTCCAAAGCATTGAAAGAAGCCGATTCGATTTTTGAACTCTTTGCGATAGGTATCAGTTTAGCTTTAGGAACATATTCTTTTAGTACAATACTTTCATTTTTCAACATGTACAATGCTCCCGTATTGAAACCGTATTCTTTATTTGCTTCCAGAGAATCTACAGATTGATCACTCATATACATTATAGTATAAGGAAAATCGGTTTTGATTTTCAGGCTATCGTTTTTGGTGTAAATTTTTACATTTGTATCTTCTCCTGAATTGAAACCTATTACAACATCATTAAAAGTTAAAGTTTCTTTTTCTTTCAAAAAGCCTCCTGCACGACCTCTCGAAGTACCGTGAATTAAATAGAGTACGGGAAATCCATTTTCATCTTTTATCAGGGATTCATTTGCATTGGGGATGAATTTGTTTAATGTAATTCTGTATTCCTTGTTTTTGAACCTGATCTTTTTATCAAAACTGTTTTTTCCCAGACTGCCAAAGAGAACTTTGTTCGCAGATCTTAGACTATCAGTTCCATCAGTTGCTACGATCTGAATATGTGTATCATCTGATAATATATAGTCGGAAGTTTCCCCTTCTTTGATATGCATCAATCCTTCGTAACTAATATATCTTGTAATGCCGGCACCTATAATAATTATGATCATTGCCAAATGAAAAATAAAAATCCCGTATTTTACTTTTCTGTACAGTTTAAATTTAAAAATATTTACTATTAATGATAAAGCAAAAAGAAACCAAAGCAATTCAAACCACCAAGACTTATAAATGACTTTTTGCACGGTCATTGTTCCGAAATCATTTTCAATGAATGTTGCAACAGCCATCGCAAAGGCTAATGCCAAAAACAAAAAACCTGCAAATGGTATGGAAAAGAAAAAATTGTATATTTTTTTTAACATTATAATGTATTTAATATTGTATTTTATAAATGAACCACAAAAGTATAACATTAAAGGGTTAATAATGTTATAAATTTGGGAAAAATGTAGTTTATGTCAAATGCCAGCATCAATTTTAAGTGGATACTTTTTCCCCAAATAGTATTCCTTATATTATTTATTTAAAATAATTGAATTTAACACTTCTTAACACTCTCTTCAAAACTTTAAGAAAACCTTAATACTTCTATTTTTAACATTTTCCTTTCATGAGCGTCAAACAGATATATTTGAAATGATATTTACAAAATAATAAAAACGTATGATTATGAAAGCAAATGAAAATTTATTGAGAAAAAAATTAATGGGAATTTCTATATTTTTCCACATGGCATTGATCATTATTGCAATGACTTCATTTATTACGATCAATAAAGATGCTTCAAATAATATAGAAGATCAATATGATTATATGGAGATCAATTTTACTAATAATAGTACATCTTCAGGAATGGCTTCTACCAAAAAGAATATAAATACCAGGAAGGTTGATAAGCCTAAAGCAAGTGATATAGAAGAGGAAGTGAAAAAAATAGAATCACTCGAAGATCCTGAAAGTGAAGTAAAAGCAGAGAATACGGAGAAAGTTAATACTGAAAAAGCAGAAGATAAGGAGATTACTGCATCTGAAACAGAAGGAGAGGGTGAAGAAGGTAAAATGCTGACAGGAAAAGCATTAGGTGAATTGGATTTTGACGGGGACGGAGTATTTGGCAGAAAAGTGATCTATCACGCACCTATTAAGGAACTTGCAGAACAAAATGGTCGTATTGCAATAAATATGGGAATAAACAGAGCTGGAAATGTTGTAGCCGTTGCTTATAATAAAGAAAATTCAACAATTACAGATAAAGATCTTATTGTCAGAGCACTTAAAATGGCTATTCAGTACAAATTTGAAGCGGATTATACAGCTCCTGTTATTCAATATGGAAGATATACCTTTATTTTTGATATTAAATTTTAAAGTCATCTACATAGTGTCTGCCCGAAAACAGACAATTTTTGAAATTCTGATAATTTTTGCTTAGATTTTGATTTTTTTGCAATGATTTGATGCCTTAGTATCAATCACTTGTAAAAAAGTCAAAAGATAACAAAAAGAATCAATTTCAAATTTGATGTGTTTTCGGGCAGACACTACATATATATAAATTTAGTTTTTCATTTATCTAAGACCGGAACTAACAAAAGTTCCGGTTTTTTTATTAATCTATTGTTTTTATATGAACAAAAAGCATAAAAGGTAGTTACTTATTATAATTAATTATCCATTTTAATCTATTAGCTATGGAAGAAATAAAATTACAGAGGGATTATTTAAAGAAATATAACAAACCATTTGTTATTTCGGGTCCGTGTAGTGCAGAGACACAAGAACAACTAATGGAAACAGCTATTGCCTTGGCTGATACAGGTAATGTTGATATGCTAAGGGCTGGAATATGGAAACCCCGTACCAGACCCGGTACATTTGAAGGTATTGGTAAAGAAGGATTGAAATGGATGACAAACGCTAAAAAGGAAACAGGTCTTCCCGTTACAGTGGAAGTGGCAAATGCAGATCATATAGAACATGCATTAAATGCGGAAATAGATGTTTTGTGGATCGGTGCAAAAACCACAGTCAATCCGTTTTCCATGCAGGAAATAGCAGATTCACTTAAAGGAACAAATGCAAAAGTATTGGTCAAAAATCCTATAAATCCTTCATTATCTCTTTGGCTCGGAGCTATTGAACGACTGGAAAATGTCGGAGTTAATGTTCTGGGAGTGATACACAGAGGTTTTACCGAATTTGGAGATAAGATATACAGGAACAATCCGATGTGGCAAATCCCTATCGAACTGATGATGAATAGACCGGATCTTGCAGTGATAAATGATCCGAGTCATATTTGTGGCAACAGAACCATGTTGCAAGAGGTGGCTCAAAAGGCTATGGATCTGAATTTTGATGGTATTATGCTTGAAGTACATCGTGATCCGGATAATGCCTGGAGTGATGCAATGCAACAGGTTACTCCTCAAAGATTTCATGAAATTATCTCAGGACTTAATATTAGAAAAGAAAAAGGAGAAAACCAACAAGCGCCGGAAGACCTGCATGAATATAGAAGAAAGATAGATGAATTGGACAAAGAACTATTATCTATCATAAGTAAAAGAATGGATGTTGTCAGAAATATAGGAAAATATAAAAAATCTCATAATACTTCTGTTTTGCAAAAAGCAAGATGGGAGACTATTATAAATCGTACATTGGAATTAAGTGACAAATTTGATCTTAATCCGGAATTCATAAAGATTATTCTTAAAGCTATTCATGATGAAAGTATCGATATCCAGGAGAAGATATTGAATGGGTAACGTATAGCACAAAAATTGCTTCAAAAATGTCGCTCATAGCTGAGGGCTTTTGCCCACTATTTACTATTTTACCACTAAGTCCACTAATAAGTCCACTAAGAATGTACTAAGTTTTGCACTAAGACGAATATTCTTATTGATTTCTTAGTGTAAACATAAGTGCTCTTAGTGGTTAAAATAAAATAACAAATAAAACAAACTGTATCAATTTTTCTCATTAAATAAGCTGATTTTTTTGTCATTTATCGACATTTTCAAGCATTTTGTCGAAATACTGTCTAAAACAATCTACTGTGTATTGCATAGTTCTATATTTTGTTGTATATTTGCAACATAATATTAATGAACAAAATAAATTATGAACAAATGAATGTAGAAAACACCAAAGCACAAATGAGAAAGGGTTTTCTTGAAATGATAACATTGCTTATGATTTCAAAAGAAGAATCCTATCCTTCGGATATGATAAAAAGGTTGAAAGAAAAGGAGTTGATTGTGGTAGAGGGAACTATGTATCCGCTGTTGAACAGGTTGAAAAATGATGAACTTCTCGGGTATAACTGGAAGGAATCGACTTCCGGTCCACCGCGCAAATATTATTTTATTACAGATAAAGGCAAGGAGTTTTTAAGCGAACTACAAAAGACCTGGAATAATCTGAAAAATGTTGTTGAATCTATTACTAAATAAATAAAAATAAATAAAATGAAAAAAATTGTAAATATAAATTTAGGTGGTTATCCGTTTACTATTGATATAGATGCTTATGAAAAAATGGAAGAATATTTTGCATCATTGGAAAAATACTTTGCAGATTATGAAAATCCGCATGAAATAATTTTTGATATTGAAGTAAGGATGGCTGAATTATTTAAAGAAAATGCAGGAGAACATGCTATTTTATCAATTGCAGATGTGAATAAGGCAATCGAAATACTTGGCACACCTGAAGACTTTTCCAAAGAGGAAATTGAAGAAGAAAGAGAAAATATTAAGGAGGAAAAAGATTATTCCGAGCCAAAAGGAAATAGAAATAGAAATTCTGAATATAGGGTTGGAAAAAAGATTTACAGGGATCCGGACAATAAAATTATAGGCGGGGTTTGTTCCGGATTGGCGAACTATCTGGGGGTTTCTGATCCTATTTGGATTAGATTATTGTTTGTGATATTATTTGCTTCCGGCATCAGTCCGATAGTTTATATTGTATTGATGATAATCATACCAAAAGCAAAAACTACAGCAGAAAAAAAGGAAATGAGGGGAGAGCCCATTGATATCGATACTATTGCCAATTCAATTGAAGAAGAATTTCGTAATATCTCCGATCAATTTCAGGATTTTGCCAGCTCCTTTAAGGAAAAAAGAAAAGACAGACGAGCAAACAGAAGGAAAAGGAGAAGGTATTAGAAATTATTATTAGTGATACACTGTACCTAATCTAAGGCTATTGGCCTTTAGCCTTTTTTATATTTGGCAAGCGGGGACTCCGGACTTTGTTTTTTGCGACATAGCTCTACTAATGTCCTTTTTCCCGCTTCAAAAATAACCTCGACCCTTGCGGTTTTCCCTGTGAAATTCAGTTATGAATATTTCATTAGGGGGGCGGTTGTGCAAAAAAAATCAATTCTAACAAGAGATAATATATTATAATACCGGACGATATGTCGAATCGATTAGAGGGCATCTGTGGGGCTGTAGCGAAGTTTTTGCTACTATTCTTGCTTGATTTGCAGCAAAATATCCGGTCAAATCACCACCGCTTTAAAGCTTATAGGTTTTCGAAAACCAATAAGGTTTGCGGGCAAGATAAAAACACTAAACACTAAAAAAATCCTCCTAATCCTGTTCCAAACAGTTTTACGCCCTCTCCCATTTTGTCACTATTTTTGTTTGCTATCGCAACAAAAATACCGCCAAAATAACTATGTGGTTTTTTTCTGGTTCTACCATAATATCGCCCCTAATGGGGCTTTTTAAACCACCTAACATACCTTTCTGTCAAATAAATTTGACAGTCCAAATATCCCGCTTCAAAACAACGAACGCAAAAACAACGAACACAGGACCATTCCAATATTCCAAACATCTAATCATCCAATCAAGGAAACGCTAAAAAACAAACAGTCCATCCCACTCAATTTTTTGTTTATACTAATTTTAAATTTATGTTACTTTTTTCATTTTGGTAATTTAAACTATTTATTAGTTGGTTATGTTTTTAGTTTTTACGATGTTTGCACTTTGGTTTTTTTGAAAGCCTTAAAATTCTTGTATTTTAATAACAAAATATATTAAAAATGGATAAAAAATTTAATAAATTAATCCTGGATGGTAATGAAGCTGTAGCAAGGGTAGCACAAAAAACAAATGAGGTTTGTGCTATATATCCGATTACACCTTCTTCACCGATGGGAGAACATGCCGATGCTTTTTCGGCTAAAGGAATAAAAAATATCTGGGGAGATATTCCCAGAATTATAGAATTACAAAGTGAAGGTGGTGCTTCGGGTGCTGTTCACGGATCATTGCAGGGAGGAGCTGTTACTACTACATTTACGGCATCACAGGGATTGTTGTTGATGATTCCCAATATGTTTAAGATTTCAGGTGAATTGTTGCCGGCAGTATTTCATATAGCAGCAAGAACAATAGCAACACACGCACTTTCTATTTTTGGAGATCATTCGGATGTGATGGCAACCAGAACTACAGGATGGGGAATGTTGTTTGGAGGTTCTGTACAGGAAGCTCATGATATGGCTTTGATAGCTCAGGCTGTTACTTTTAAAGCTAAAATTCCATTTTTGAATATTTTTGACGGATTTAGAACATCTCATGAAATATCTAAAATAGACGGGCTTGATGATGAGACAATGCGTGAAATGATTCCGGAAGCAGAAGTCAGAGCATTCAAGGCAAAATCTTTAAATCCTGATAAACCCGTTATAAGAGGTACTTCTCAAAATCCCGACGTATTTTTCCAGGCAAGGGAATCGATAAATCCTTATTATAATGAAGTGGTGGGAATTGTGAAGAAGGAAATGGAGAAATTTGGAAAATTAACAGGAAGAGAATATCATGTTTTTGATTATATAGGTGATCCAAATGCAGAAAGAGTAGTTGTTTTGATGGGATCAGGTCAGGGTGCTGTAAAAGAAACAGTTGCTTATCTAAATGAAAAAGGAGAAAAAGTTGGTGCTATCTTAGTAAGATTGTATATGCCATTCTCTATTCCTGATTTTATGGAGACTTTGCCTGCGTCTGTTAAAAAAATAGCTGTTCTGGACAGAACCAAAGAGCCGGGTAGAATTGGAGAACCACTCTATATGGATGTCATAAATGCATTTGTAGAATCAGACAGGGAAATGCCTGTTGTGGTAGGTGGTAGATATGGTTTATCATCGAAGGAATTTACTCCTGGTATGGTTAAAGGTATCTATGATGAATTGACTAAAGATAAACCTAAAAATCATTTTACTATCGGTATCAATGATGATGTGACTTATACTTCATTGGAGTACGATAAGGATTTGGCGCTTGATAAAACCACTATTAACTGTATGTTCTACGGATTGGGTTCGGATGGTACCGTGAGTGCCAACAAAAACTCAATTAAGATCATAGGTGAAACTACAGATAATTATGTTCAAGGATATTTTGTATATGATTCTAAAAAAGCAGGTGGATTGACAGTATCTCACCTGAGATTCGGAAAAGATCCTATAACATCAACATATCAGATATCAAATGCAAATTTTGTAGCTGTACACCAATTCAATTTTCTTGAAAAATATGATATTATTGATAAGGTGAAAAAAGGAGGAACGTTACTATTGAATTCTCCTTACGGAAAAGATGAAGTTTGGGACAAATTACCTAAAAAAGTTCAGGAAGGTATATTGGAAAAAGAATTGGATCTACATGTTATCGATGCAACCAGAGTTGCGATGAAGATCGGTTTAGGTAAAAGGATCAATACAATATTGCAAACATGTTTCTTTGCAATCTCAGGAATTTTGCCAAAAGACGAAGCTATTCAAAAGATCAAAGACTTTATCGTAAAATCTTATTCTCATAAAGGAGACAAGGTTGTAAATATGAACTTTAAAGCTGTAGATAGCGCTTTGGACAATCTGTATAAGGTGGATTATCCTAAGAAATTGACAAGTAATAAAGCAATGGTACCACCTATTTATGGTGATGCACCTGATTTTGTAAGACAGGTTATCGGTGAGATAATTGCCGGTAGAGGAGACGAATTGCCTGTAAGTGCATTCCCTGAAGATGGTACTTTCCCATTGGGAACAACAAGGTTTGAAAAGAGGGATATTGCAGATGAAGTACCGGTATGGGATGCAGATCTTTGTACACAATGCAACAAATGCGTTGCGATTTGTCCTCACGGAGTTATCAGAGCAAAAGTATATGACAAATCATTATTGGAAGATGCTCCTGTCACCTTGAAGCACACTCCAGCCAAAGGTCGTCCTTTTGACAAGGAAAACGAAGTTTATACATTGCAGGTTTCAGTTCTTGACTGTACAGGTTGTAGATTATGCGTGGAGGTATGTCCTGCTGTAAGTAAAGAAAATCCTGATTACAAAGCTATTAATATGACCGATAAGCTTGAAGTAGTAGAGGTAGAAAAAGTAAACTGGGATTTCTTTGATAAAAACCTGCCTTGGTATGACAGAAAGAAAATCAAACCTACCAATATAAAAGCTGCAATGTTTTATGAGCCTCTTTTTGAGTTTTCAGGAGCTTGTGCAGGTTGTGGAGAAACACCTTATATCAAATTGATAACTCAGTTGTACGGAGATCAGATGATCATTGCAAATGCTACGGGATGTTCTTCAATATATGGTGGAAACCTTCCAACTACACCTTATTCTAAAAACAGTCAGGGAAGAGGTCCTTCATGGGCAAATTCACTATTTGAAGATAATGCGGAATATGGATTGGGTTTGAAATTGGCAGCAAATAAAAAAGCTGAAAAAGCATTCTCATTGTTGGAGCAATTGAAAGATCAGATAGGTAATGACCTGTTTGAAAGAATAGTTAGCAATTATGAGGAAACAGAAGAGGAAAAAGAGAATAAAATAAATGATATTGAAGAATTGAACTCTATTTTGAAAGGAATTGATAGTGATGCTGCAAGAGATCTATTGTATTTATCAGATTATCTTAGAAAGAAATCAGTTTGGATATTTGGAGGAGACGGTTGGGCTTACGATATTGGATTTGGTGGACTTGACCATGTTTTGGCATCAGGAGAAAATGTAAATATTCTTGTTCTTGATACTGAAGTTTATTCCAATACAGGCGGTCAAATGTCAAAAGCTACACCTATAGGAGCAGCTGCTAAATTTGCTTATTCAGGTAAGAAATTGTCTAAAAAAGATCTTGGAATGATTGCGGTTTCTTATGGAGATGTATATGTTGCTCAAATAGCGATGGGTGCTAAAGATGCTCAGACACTTAGAGCGATAAGAGAAGCCGAAGCCTATGACGGAGTATCATTAATTATTGCATATTCACATTGTATAGAACACGGATATGATATGGGAGATGGAGCTTCTCACCAGGAAGTTGCAATAGAAACAGGTTTTTGGCCATTGTATAGATTTGATCCTACCAAGGAGCAAGGTAAGAGATTTAAGCTGGACAGTAAACCTCCGGCAAGGCCTTTGGAAGACTTTATGTATTCAGAAGCCAGATTTACAAGAGTCAAGAAGCAGGATCCGGAAAGAGCAGCTATGCTTCTCGAATTAGCAAAGAAAGATATTGAAAAACGCTGGAGAGAGTTGGAAGCAGCTCAAAACTTGTAAGAAGTGATTTTATTAAAATATTAAGGACTGTTCTGGTTTCAGAGCAGTCCTTTTTTTGTTTGTATCTATTTTAAATTGTATTTTTATTAAGTTTATTCATCTATGTTTTCTTAAAATTATTATTTTTACAATTTTTAATGGTTTGGTATCTAATCAGGTAGAATAATTTTTTTATTTCAAAAGAATCCTGCCTGAATAGATACATGGTTTTATTTATTTTTAAGAATCACTTTTTTATTATTTTTAAATATCAGATCATGAAATTATCTAAGAGATTATTATTTATATTTTTATTTTTTACGATAGTGAAATCTTTTACTTATTCTCAGGGTGTTCAAAAACTAAATTTAAGTGCCAGAAAATTTGTTTCACCGGTATATAATGACGATCATGACATTATGGACCATGATTTAATTATGAAATATATCAATCCGGATAAATTGTATCTGCCAGATAGGGTAGAAAGAGCTGTTATCCCTGAAAATATTATAGATGGTAAAGGAGAATTTAAAAAAATAATTGAAAGCAATAAGGTTGCAAATAAGGTCTTTTATGAATTATTTGTCGATGACGGTA
>Ga0256832_1000933_pt1 | contig 19532 bp, 33 predicted proteins | sample 134614metaG_FD_190534 | JGI IMG/M metagenome (GOLD analysis project Ga0256832, IMG submission 190534) | Hydrothermal vent microbial communities from Lau Basin, Pacific Ocean - 134-614 | ecosystem: Environmental > Aquatic > Marine > Hydrothermal vents | place: Pacific Ocean: Lau Basin | collected...
GCCTTGACAGCCCCCGACGGGGTTGATACCATATCCCGTGCTGGGCGCGCGGGCGATTAGCTCAGCTGGTTAGAGCGCACGCCTGATAAGCGTGAGGTCGGTGGTTCAAGTCCACCATCGCCCACCACCAGGACGGGGTTTAGGCCCCGTCCCCTTCTTTTTGGCTGACCCCAGTGACCCCAATTGGGGTCTCGCCCGGCATCGGGAAAAGCCCGTGCAGGGCGCGCGCCGCGCGCACGAGCTCGCCGGGCTCGACGTGGTGCGCGTAGATGTCGTGCACGTCCCGGATCTGGTGTCCGAGGATCTGCATTCGCACCTCGCGGCCGACCCCCGCCTGGCGCATCAAGTTGGCCGCGGTGTGGCGCAGGTCGTGGAGGCGGATGCTGGGCACCCCGGCGTCGGCGATGGCCGCGCGCAGGTCGCGGCGGACGTTGTTGTGGCTGAGGAGGTGGCCGTTGCTGGCCGGAATGAGCCAGCCCTGCTCGTCCCAGCTCGGCAGGGCGGCCTCGAGGGCGCGGCGCTCGAGCCAGACCCGCATTACCTCGGCCAGGTCGTCGGGGGCGTAGATCGTCCGGCGGGCCGCCGGCGTCTTCACCCCGGAGGAGAGCACGGTGTAGGACCCCTCCACCGTGGCCGTGCGCTCGACCCGCAGTCGCCACGACCCCACCGTGGAGTCGTGCGCCCAGTCGTCCAGCTTCAGGGCGATGGCCTCACCGACCCGCAGCCCCAGGGTGAGCATCAACCGGTAGAGGGGGTAGAGGCGGCGCCCCTCGGCTGCTGCGAGGAACCGCCGCGCCTCGTCGAGGGTCCAGGCCTGGCCCGTGCTCTGGCGGGGCTTGCGTGGCAGCTTGACCGGCGCCGCGGCGTTGCGGTGCACCAGTTCCAGGGCCTCGGCCTCGGCGAGGGCGTTGCGCAGCGTCTGGAGGGCCCTCAGCTTGGTTCGGTGCGAGTAGTCCAGGCCGTCGAGCCAGTCCTGCACCTGCATGGGGGTCAGGTCCTCGAGGAGCAGGTCGCCGAGGGCCTGGTTGATGATGCCGGCGATGCGCCGGTCCTCGCGCACGGTGGTGGGGGCCAGGCCCCGGCGGCTGGCCAGACGGCGCTCGAGCCAGGCCGCCACCGTCCACCCCGAGCGCGAGAGCCGTCCCCGCTGCCGCTCGACGGCCAGCTCGGCGTAGAGGGCCCAGGCGTCCTCGGGGGAGCGCGCGTAGCGGCTGATGCGCCGCCCGTCCACCTGCACCCGCACCTCGATGCGGCCGTCCTTGCGGAGCTTCGAGTTGGGTGGGAGGGCGGGGCGGCGGGGCATAGGCTATAACCTTTTCGCAAAAAGGCAGGGCAGGTATTGAACCAACTCTCGATATCCATCAGTCGCAAAAACAACGGCTACGGACTTACCAGCATATTTTTTATTTTCGTTATCGATTTGAAATTGAATAGTTAATTTTGTAGACGATTCTAATAATGGTAGTAGCTTAAGTACATTGGGGGGTGAAGGAGATAAATCCAAGGCGATGCTGTCTTTGTCGTCGTACACAAAGACTGTCCACTTGGAAATAACAGGTGGCGACGAATCAGCAAAAAAGAGGATATCTGAATAAGATATACCTTTTTTAAAAACGCTTCCCCGATTAGGTTTAAGCCATGCGGTGACGCTCAAGGACGGCTTCAGCCCATCGCAAAACAGCATCATCCTAGCTCTGCCAATTGCAGGGTCATGCTCACTTGATAAAACAGTCGCCACATATACGGCGTCACCGTTAACAGCAACCTCCTTTACGGCGAATGCGCCAATATGGTTGACATTGCTAGCCCCCTGTGAAAATACCGCTTGGTAAATGAGCGGCAATACCATTAGTGCAAGTTTTAGCATCGTCAACTCACCCGCCCATAGCTGATCTTCCCGTAGACTTGCCCGACCACCCGCACGGCGTCCTCGGCGGGGAAGGAGCCGTTGACGGGGTTGTCGGACATGAACCAAAGCGCGTCCCCGACGCGCCGCAGGCGCTTGACCATGAGGCCCTGACCTGGGAGCTCGACCAGGTAGACCTTGCCGGGCACCAGGTCGGTGAGGGAGGTGTCCACGAGGACGAGGTCGCCGTTGCGGATCGCCTCGGCCGAGCCGTCATCCATTGAGTCCCCCTGAACTTCGAAGGCTAAAGCATTTGGGCGCATGAGATCTTTGCGGATAGGCACTGCGTATTCCACGGGCTTACCTCCGTTGGCTGCTCCAACTACGGGGATCATAGAGTAGCCGGTCGGGAGAGTGGGGGGATTTTGTGTACCCGCGGATGGCATGTTGGGAAGCTCGATGCCTGTGGCCTCAGCGAACTCCTCTGGGGTCCACTGGAGCGCGCGGCGAAGGGCCTCGAGGCGTTGCCAGGGCCAGCGCGCTATGTTCGTTGAGCCCTTTTCGATTTTGACCACCGCCTGCTGGCTGATGTCTAGTTTTGCGGCGAGGTCGTCTTGGCTTAAACCAAGCTGCTTGCGCCGCTTGCGAATGGCCATTCCGATTTCTTGCCTTGAACGACTCGCCCCGATATCCATGAGGAGCCCCCATTCGATAGGCCCAAAATATCACACAAGTTGTATCAAGGACTTGACATAACAACTAAGGGTGTACTACGCTGGTTGTAACGCAGGAAGCTGCGTGCGGTTCTTGAAAATCAGGTGCGACGTCTACCCCGCTTAAGCGCTTCGAATACCGGAGCGAGTTGCCTTTTCGTCATGCGAGAGCGGGTTTTCCTTCGCCTACGAACACAACAAAAGTAGTAGTACAGGAGGTGAACATGACCACCGCCATTAACATCCTCATCGCTGCGCTCATCGTCTTTTTGGCGCGCGAAATCTACGAGATGGCGAACATGTTCCAGCGACCACGAACGGACCTCAAGGCATTCTCGGTAGCCATTGCTGCGATTGCGATCCTTCTTTTGGCCTGTACCTTCTACTCTTTATTTTCCGGCGGTATCTCATCGACCAGCTCAATATGGTGGTAAAACCCATCAACTACCCGGCGTTCGATTACGCCAGTGGCGTCACCCGAGGGATCGAGTGGGGGAGGAAGGTGCTCGAGAGCGCGGCGGGCGAAGTGGAGTAGCGCAAGCAAAGGAGCGTGCTAACCACGCGTCTTTAAGTGGAAGGGAGCAAAACATGATCAAAGACAGTGTCGCAGTAACCATCACCATCAACGACCACGAATTCACAGCCACCTTTGCGGTCAGCAGCCCGAAGGAGGCCGCCGCCAAAGCGGCGGAGTTCGTTAAACACCTTGCCGAAGAGCTGAAGCTGAGCCCGGAAACATATGACCATTACTACTTGCCGGCTGGGAAGGGGCTCTTTAGCGAATAGGCTAGTGCGGCGGGCAAGCGAGAACTGTTAGCTTTTTACCCTAAACCATCTGCCAGCGTCTTGGCAACTTCATTGACCAGCGATGCCCATTTTTGGGCGATGGTTTTCAGCTCCTTGTCGCCAAGGTGCGCTTGATTCTCAACGCCAAAATATTCCTTAGCCTTCGCGTAGCCTTCTTTCGCATTGCTACTCATCTTGGCCGAGTTGCCAAGCGATGTGATGAATTCGCTGTAGGAGTTATCGCGATAGCCGTATACCTCACCAACGATCTTCCAGGCTAACTCCAACGCCTTTGCGTCTCGGTCCATCACCAACTCCTTTCTCTTGCCCGCCGCACCCACAGCCTAGCCCGCCAGGAACCAAACCAAAAGCGAATCTGGACACCCCAGGAGGTGAACATGACCATCGGAACGCGGCTCGCCCGCCTCCGCAAGGCGGCTGGGATGAGCCGGTACGAACTGATGCGGCGAACTGGGCTCAGCTACCAGACGCTGCTGAACATCGAGTATGGCGCGACGCGCAAACCGAACCACACCACCATCGACGCTATCGCCCGCGCCCTCGCCCCCCGCCTCGGCCGCTCCACGGCCGACGTGCTGGCGGAGCTGATGGGGGAGGAGGTGGAGCATGCGGGCGCTCACTGACCCCGTCCCCTTGATCCCGCTGCCTACCGGCCGCTTCGGCCTGCGCAGGAAGACACCGAAGCGCCGCGGCGGCTCGAAGCCGCCCTTCCCTAAGCGCGCCGAGCTAAGGCGCCGCCGCCGGCGCGAGCGCCAGGCGCGGCGGGCGATGTACCGGGCGCGGCGGGGGTAACCCATGCCCGACGACTACCTGCGCGAGCCCCTGGTCCTCACCACCGAGGACGCCCGCAACTACATCGGGTTCACCCACGAGATGTTCCGCGAGGCTCTGGACATGGGCCTCATCCGACGGCTGCCCGTACCCGGCCCCCGCGGCGCGCACCTGTACGACGTGCGCGACCTCGAGGTCGGTGGGCAACGGTACCTGGACTACCTGAAACGCAAACACGCCGACGGGTTGACGTCGGCGTGAAAGGAGGCATCCTGATGGACACCCAGACCTACAAAAAGTCTACCACGTTTGGGACGATCTATGTAGAAACCGAAAGCGGCACATGGGTAAATTTGGCCCACGTTGACGCGATCGAAAACGACGGCACGCTCTATGCCGCCGGCACCGATGACGGGCATTGGCAGTATGCCGACAATAGCAAGGGCGAAGAGCGCGCGATTGCTCTCACTGAGGCCTTAAAGGACATCATCATCGGCGCCATGCAAGAAGGATACATCGGCGTTATCCGGTTCAAAGACGTTTGTGCGCGGGCTCAGATCCAGGAGGTGGCGTGATGCCCTTCCTGCCTATGGGTTCCCGCGGGGCCATGCTCAGCCGCGCTGAGCTGGCTACGGTGCTGAACGCCCTGCGCAACCGCTACCACGACGACGTGGCGCCGGTGACGCAGGCGGAGATCGAGCTCTACCACGCCCTGGGCCAGCTGGGGGAGGCGCTGGGGCTCGAGCGCGACCGCAACGGCTGGTGGCGCGAGACAAAAGAAGCCAAAGAGGAGGTACCGGCGTGAAGCGACTGATGCTCTTGACCGCCCTGGCCGCGGCCATCCTGACTGCCTGCGGTCAGCAACAGCCCCCGGCCAACAGCACGCCAGGGATCCGCTGCGTGTCCCACACCAACTCCGAGATCTACCCCGCCCGCTACCTCGTTTGCTGGTGCGAGGTTGAGGAGGGCGGCGAGTGGGTTGAGTGCACCACACCGGAGGCTCTGCCATGACCGCCGCCCAGCTCGCCTGGGCCGCGCTGGGGCTGGCCGCCATCGCCATCGCGCTCTGGCTGGACGTGAGGAGGGAGGGGTGGCCGTGGCGCTCGTAATCGACACGACGATGCTCGAGCGGACCATCGCCGCGGCGGACACGCAGGCGCTGCTGGGCGAGCTGTCCTACCTCAACGGAATCGCCTCGACGGCTTCGCGCGAGGCGAAGGTGGCCTTCGACGCTGCCAAGGAGAACCCTGCGGCGTTCCTGCGCGCCTACTTGGCCGGCGCCGTAGCCGACTGCGCCGGCCAGCTCTTTGACGCGCTCAACGAGGAGATCGTTCGGAGGAAGGAGGTCAACCATGACCACCATCACCGGTAACCCACCCTGGCCCCCGGAGCAGCCAGAACGGGCCGCCCGCGAGCCGACCATCCTACCACCGCGGGTCTGGCGGCTACACCTGGTGCCAGGCGACAGCCCGACCATCATCCGGGCCAGGACCTATGAGGACCTCAACCGCGAGGTGCAACTGGCGCTCGAGCGCCGTCGTATGGCCGTGCCCGTGGAGTATCACGGGGCTCCCTGGATCCGCTGGATGCAACGGGCGTTCTGGGGTGACGCCCGGGCCTCGAGCCTGGGCGACTGGCGGCTAGTGGAGGTCTGCGCGACCTGCGCTGGTTACGGCGTGGACGAGTACGGGCTCGAGTGCCGTACCTGCGCGGGGACCGGCGCGCCTGGGGGGTGGAGGAAGTGACCTGGCTCACCGCCCTCCTCATTGCCTGGGCCGCCGCCACTCTGGGCCTGCTGATTGGGGCGCTGATGTGCGCGGCGGGGAGGTCAGACTCGTGATACTGCTACGCTCAGCCGCCTCGGGATTCATCTACGCCCTAGCCCCCGGCGATGCCATCATCGTCGCGGAGAAGACGTGGGGAAGCGGCGGGGGTTATCTCGTCGTTATCGAGGACCACGACGGGCGGGAGATGAAAATCCTCACCAACAAACCGCACCAATGGGAATCTGCTGAGGCGATCCTTAACATGATCGGCCTCACGATCTCCCACTCTGGCGGCGAAGACATTTACATCGACGTCGAGGAGATCGAGGCCACGATCGAACGCAAGCAGGAGCAAAATCCCGCTAAGCGGGGTTAACGGGAATTCTACGGGAGCCTCGCGGACAGGGGGTTCACCCTCATGGCGTGCCGCAGGCAATGGCGCCGGAGTCGTGGGAGGGGGCCCGCGCCAAACCTACAACCCAATCCAGACCACGGGGGCCTTCGGGCCCCCGGATGCATGGAGGTATCCGATGGCAGAACTCATCAAGCAGGACGAACGACCAAAGCAGCAGTCCGAGCTGGCCCGGGCCGCGGACATCATCACGCCCGACGCCCCGGTGATGCTCGACCCCTACGAGGCCGGGGCGGTGCCGCTGGGTGGCCAGCTCGACGCCCTGGCCACCATCAGCGCCGGCCGGAAGGTCAAGAAGGGGAACGCCTTCATCCCACAGATCAGCCGCGACGGCACCATCTACGTCCACGACCCCGAGGGGCGGGCGCCGGGCCTGGCCGAGGCCCTGGCCGAGAACGACAACAAGCGGCTCACCATTGCTTTTCCGAGCCACGACTGGCGCGACTTCGTACAGCAGCGCTTCGCACGCTACTCGGCGACGCGGCTCGAGGGGTACGGCGACCACGAGCAGTTCACGGTCATCAGCCCAGAAGGGGAGCGGACGGTTTACCCCGCGGGCACACCGGAGTACGAGCTCGAGGTCAGGAACAGCAAGAACGCCGTCTCGGTGTACTTCTTCCTCGCCCGCTGGGGTGGCGACGACATCGAGAACGCTGCCCCCCAGATCTACTTCCCTGACGGGTTCGGGGTCTACCGGCTGCGGTTCACCAGCCGGAACTCCTTGCGCAACCTGCTGGCCACCATCCGCGAGCTGCAGGGGCTGACGGCCGGGAGGATCGCCGGGGTGCCGCTCGAGCTGCGCCTGGTCTACCGCGAGGTGGCCGACCCCACGGGGGCGCGCAGGAAAGTGCCGGTCTGGACGTTCACGCTCAAGCCACCGGGCCAGCTGGCGCTCACCAATGAGACGTTCCGGGTCATCGTGCGGCGCGGGCTCGAGGCGGGGGAGAGCCTGAAGCTCGAAGCCCTGGAACCCCCCAAGGAGACCCTGGAGGACATGGAGCAGGCCCTGCTGCGCGGCGAGCTGCTGGAGGAGCCTGTGCCCGTCGAGGCGGCGCCCAAGCCCGAGCCCAAGGCGGCGGCGATGGACGCCGAGTTCGAGCGCCTGGGGCGCGAGCCCGAACAGCCGGCGGTGCTGGAACCGGACGAGGAAGCGCTCGAGAAGCTGGGCACCGGTTACGTGCCCGAGACCTGGACCCGCAACTGGTTCGCCGCCGTGGAGGGCACCCCCTACCGCGAGGACGCGGCCCGGGCCTGGCTGATCGCCCACATCACGGACGGGCGGTACGACAGCCTGGCCGCCGTCATCGAGGCGGGCGAGGAGGCGGCGCAGCAGGTCTACAACGCTACCCTCGAGGCCGTGGAACGCTGGCGCACGCTGACGGCCAACATCAAGGCCATCGCCGAGGAACACGCTATCTACAAGGCGGCGACGCTCGAGTGCCTGAAGGAGGGCCAGCCCTATGAACTCCCCCTGCTCGAGCGCTGCCTGGAGCAGCTGGAGAGCCTGAAACGCACCCACGCGGAGGTGGACGATGCCGAACAACCCCCACTCCTCGACGGCTGAGGCTGAGCGACGGCGGCTCGAGTACGAGCGGCAGGAGCTGAAAAAGGTGCTCGATCTGCTGCGCGGGCAGCTCGTTAGCGACGACTGGGTGGACGACATGCTGAACCCTTCGGAGATCATGGCAATCCGTCGCGAGCTCTACGCCGAGCTGCATCGCCTGCGCGAAATCAAGGCGAAACTCATCCGTTCCGAAACCAGGACGCCAAGCGACGACGAGGTCGCCAAGCTCTTTGGCGCATTCCATCACGGATCCGACGATGAATAGGCGCGTTCAGAACGCAGGTGTGAGGGGTGTGACCATGAAGAGTTGGAGCATCACGGACATCGACATCCGCCATGCCCTGAACGAACTCGAGCGTAGGGGGGCCCGCGGGCTCCCCCGCTCGGAACTCGCGACCCACTTCGGCTCCGACCGGAAAGGCCGGGCGGTCATGGCCGCCATCGTCGAACGCGGCATCGCGGCCGTCGTCACGGCGAACAACCCGGCAGGGAGCGGGCAGGTCTACCGCCTGGCCCAGAGCGACGCCGACATCGAGCGCGAGGACCGGGAGCTGCTGAGCCGCATCGCCAGGCTCGAGCGCCGCCGCGCCGGGCTGCGGCAGGCGTGGGAGGCCGGGGGCGTGCGGGAAGAGCAGCCGGCGCTGTTGGGGGTGGGGTCATGAGCGTTGAGGCCATTACCTGGGCCATGCACATGGCCGAAGCGGGGGCCATCCCCTCGCCCACGGCGGCCCACGTACTCATCGTGCTGGCCGACTACGCCGACGGCGACAACGTCGCCTGGCCCGGGCAGAAGAGCATCGCCACACGGGTGATGCGGTCGGAGCGGCAGGTACGGCGGGCCCTCGAAGAGCTCGAGACCGCAGGGCTGATTCGCGCCGAAGAGCGTCGCAGACGCGACGGAGCCCGCACGTCGAACGCCTACCACCTCAACGTAAAGCTTGCTTTCCAGCAACCGGACACCCATGACCGGTTGCAACCTTTAGCGAACCACGCTCAACCGGACACCCATGACCGGGGCCCCCGGACACCCATGTCCGGACATGAACCGTCAGTAGAACCGTCAGTTAAAACCACCCCCCCCTTACCCCCCCAGATGTCCGGTGGTGAGTCTGCGGCATCGGGTGGGGGTGGGGAAGAGGCTCGAGCCCAAACCCAACCCCTGCCCTCCGGACGCGACCTGGCCGCCCGCTACGCCAAGCGGGCCGAGGAGGTGCGCGTTGCGCTTTCGGAGCCGGACGTGGACCTCTACGTTCAGTTCCGCGCCGCGCTCCGCGACCGCATGCCCAGCGAACACGCCTTCCGCCGCTGGGTGTCCGAGGTGGTCTGGCCCGAGTTGCAGCGCCTGGGCGCCGATCGCTTCCGCGCCGCGGTCGCCGAGGCCGCCCCGCGGCTGGTCGACCCCGCCATCCGCCAACCGACCGCCTGGCTGCTCAAGAGACTGCAGCAGGCCGAGCCTCCGCCCGAGCTGCGCTGGAACGTCAGCCAGATGTGGGCAGGTCTGGAGTACCGCCCCGTGGACGACGACGGCCACCCGGTCCTCGACCCCATGACCGAGGCCGAGCGCGACGAGCTGCTGGCCCGGGGGCTGGCCCGCTGGATCGAGGAGGCGGCGTCGTGAGGGTGCCGCCACACGACAAGGCCGCCGAGCGCGAGCTGCTGGGCTCGGCGCTCGTAGACCCCGAAGTGCTCGACGTCGTCGACCTGCCGCCCGAGGCGTTCTACCTGCCCTCCCACCGCAAGATCTGGACGGTCATGCGCGCGCTGCACGCCCAGGGCAAGCCGGTGGACCTGGTCACCGTCTCCGAACGCCTCACCCATGAGGGCTGGCTCGACGAGGTCGGCGGCCCCACCTACCTGGTCGGCCTCTCCGAGCGCGCCGGAACGGCCGCCCACGCGCGGCACTACGCCGGGATCGTCCGGCGCAAGTGGGCCGCGCGCCGGCTCATTCACGTCGCCGGCGAGGCCATCACCGCGGCCTACGACGCCGACGAGCCGCTTGAGGTGGCCGGCCAGCTGGAGCAGGCCCTGGTCGAGCTCGACCGCGGCGACGCCGAAGAGCCGCCCACCCTGGCCGAAGCCGCCGCCGAGGCCTACGCCCACTGGCGGGCGGTCCGTGACGGCGACGCCCCGGCGCCGCTCACCCTGGGGGTGCCGGGTCTGGAGCGGGCCGTTTTTCTCGAGCCCGGCGACCTGATGATGCTGCTGGCCTCGACCGGGGTCGGGAAGAGCATCTTCTCCCTCCAGGTCGCGCAGCGCGCCGGCCGCAACGACTGGCCCACGGTCTACTACAGCCTCGAGATGGTCGCCCGCCAGCACGGTGAGCGCGCTCTGGCCCAGCTGGCCGGTGTGCAGACGATGCGGGCACGCACCGGACACCTGGCCCCCACCGAGGAGCAGAACGTGCAGCGGGTGCTGCAGCAGATCGCCGGGCTGCCGGTCTGGCTGGAGCACCGCCTCGACACCATCGAGGCCATCAGCGCCGATCTGCGCCGGCGGGTACGAAAAGCCGGCGTGCGCTTCGCGGTCATCGACTACCTGGGGCTGATGGAGAGCGCGAAGAAGGACGAGCGCAACTACCTCAAGTTGCAGCGTCTCACGGCCGAGCTCAAACGCCTCGCAGTCACGCTCCGCATCCCCATCCTGGTGGTGCATCAACTCAACCGCGAGGCCGAGACCGAGCGCCCGACGATGAAAAACATCGCCGACAGTTACGGCGCGACGCGCAACGCCGATGTTGTGGCGGCCATCTGGCGGCCGCGCCTCGACGAGGAGGGGACGCTCAGCAACGAGGCCCACTTCATCGTGATGAAAAACCGCTCCGGCCAGCAGGGAGACTACATTGTTCGCTACGACCCGCGCACCGTGCGGTTCGGGGCGGCGTGAGGAGGCGGATATGATGCAAAAACCAAAAGCCGACATCATCATCGGCGACGCCCTCGAGCAACTGCGCCTCCTGCCCGACGAGGCGGTGCATTGCATCGTCACCAGCCCGCCCTACTGGGGGTTGCGTGACTACGGCCTCGAGCCCGGCGTATGGGGTGGAGATCCCGAGTGTCGCCACGAGTGGGGTCCGATGGAGCGCGGCAAGCGCCAGGACCTGCTCCCTGAGGAGGTCAGCAGCAGCAAATCCCGCCTCAGCACCCACCTGGAGCAGAACCGCGCGCCCCAGAACGGCGGCCGCTTCTGCACCCGCTGCGGGGCGTGGCAGGGGCAGCTCGGGCTCGAGCCCACGCCCGACCTCTATGTCGAGCACATGGTGGCGGTGTTCCGCGAGGCGCGTCGCGTCCTCGCTGAGGACGGCACCCTCTGGCTCAACATCGGCGACTCCTACGTCACGGGGGCGGTCGTGGGGCTCAAGCGCAAGGACCTGTCCGGCATCCCCTGGCGGCTGGCGCTGGCCTTGCAGGCCGACGGCTGGTACCTGCGCTCGGACATCGTCTGGTCCAAGCCTAACGCGATCCCCGAGAGTGTGCGCGACCGCCCGACCCGCGCGCACGAGTACGTTTTTCTGCTCACCAAATCGCCCCGCTACTACTACGACGCGGCCGCCATCGCCGAGACCGCCGTGGGCGGGCACAGCGGCTCGGGGGCGACGTTTCGGCGCGAGGGCAGCCAGCGCGGCGAGCCGATCGTGCCCGGGCAGGACCGGGGGACGCACCGCAGCGACCGCCCCGCCGTCGCCTACAACGGCCCGACCCGCAACGCCCGCAGCGTCTGGACGATCCCCACGCGCCCGTACCCGGGCGCGCACTCGGCCGTGATGCCCCTCGAGCTGGCCGAGCGCGCGGTGCTGGCTGGGTGCCCCGTGGGCGGGGTCGTGCTCGACCCGTTCGCCGGCAGCGGCACCAGCGGCGAGGCCGCCCTGCGCAACGCCCGCTTTTTCATCGGTATCGAGGCCAACCCGGAGTACGCCGACCTCGCCCGGGAACGGTTGGACGCCGTTCCCATGCCGCTGCTGGCGTTTTAGGAGGTATGCATGATCGGTACCGTCATCTGGCTCAGCGCCTACGCGCTGTTCACCGTCGTGGTCTGGACCCTGATCTACGTGGCTCTGTGCGGCATCGTCAGCCTGCGCGAGCTGCTGCTGGTGGCTGCGGGCTCGGCGGTCGGGGCCTGGCTGCTGTTGTGGCTGATGTGGCGGCTGGCGGGGTGGTTGGCGTGAAGCGTGAGCGGATCTGCAACCGCCCCGCCCATCGCTACATCGCGGCAACCGAGGTTGCTGAGCTGTCGAACGCCACGCGGTCGAACCTGTACGACTGGCTCGAATACCGTGGCTACCGAAAATGCCCCTACAGCCGCAAGGTGCGCGGGCGTCTCTACTTGCTTGACGAGGTGGCCGACGAGTACCTGAAGGCCGACGGCGCGCCGCGTGTAGCCAGGCGGCCGCGCGGCTGGATCAGCCGGGCGCAGGCCATCGAGCTCAGCGGCTACTCGAATCACTGGTGGGACCGGCAGATGCGCGCGGGTCGCATCCGCGCCGTGCGCTGGCGGCGCATCCTGTTCATCCATCCTGACGACGTCGAAGCCGCGGCCCGCCGCAGGCGACAGCGGGAGGCACCGGGCGACTGGGTGATGCTTTCGGGTCTGGCCCGCCGCATTGGCGTTTCCGAGACGGCTGTCAAGCGTCGCTGCGGGACCCTGGGCATCCGCTGGCGCATCTACGACCACCCGCGCACCCTCAGCGACGCGGCGTACATACATGAGTCCGACGTGCCCGCGGTGCTGGCGGCTGGCATCGCAGCCGCCCCACCCGACGGCTGGGTGCCCTACACGCGTCTCGCCCGAGAGCTGGGGCTAAACCACGGCCTCGTCTGGGGCTGGCTCAGACGGCACGGCTACGGGGTAGTACAGGCGAAGCACCCTGATGGAAACAAAGCGGGCTGGTGCGCGCCCGAGGCCTGGGAGGCGTACCAGCGGGCGAGCTACAAGCTGGCGGGGAGGGGGAGGCGAGCGTCGTGAAGCGGCCGCTCTGCGACGTCACGTACTGCGCGAACGAGCGCTGCCACCTCCGCGAGCGCTGCTTGCGGGCCGTAAAGGCGAACTGCGAGCGGCGTCCGGTGGCGAAGTTTAAGCCGGGGCGATTCTGGTGCGCCCACATCCTGCCCATCGACGGGCAGTGGGTGTGGGGCGAGTTGAGGGAGGCGCGCCGATGACCCGCGTCACCCTCCCCTGGCCTCCATCGGTCAACCGCTACTGGCGCAACGTCAATGGCCGCACCCTCGTCAGTCGCGAGGGGCGCGCCTACCGTGCGGTGGTGCTCTCGGAGGTGCTGCTGCAGGGCGCGGCGCAGCACTACCGCGGCCGGTTGCGGATGGTCATCATCGCGCACCCGCCGGACAAACGGCGGCGGGACCTGGACAACCTGGTCAAGGCGATTCAGGACGGGCTGGAGTTTGCTGGCGTTTACGAGGACGACAGTCAGATTGACGACCTGCGCATCGTGCGCGCCGAGCGCATGCCGGGTGGACGGGTTGAGGTAATTGTCGAGGAGGTGGAGTGATGGACGCTCACGAGCGGCTTGAACAAATCGAAGATCAGCTGGTTCGTCTGCGAGAGGCAGTGGCATTCGCATGGCAGTTTGCGAACGAGCACGGACAGGAGTTCAACGAGGGGATGTACAGCAAGTGTGTTGACGGGATCGACAAGGCGTTGGAAACCCTTGGATGGGTACGTGTTGGGCTTTCCGAGGCTTCGTATTTTGATGTTGACAGCGTTCCAGCAGAAGCTGGTAAGGCAGCTTACGAGAAGTGGTTTTCGGGGGAGAAGGGGGAGCACGAATGAACGAGGCCCGCTGGTTCCCCGGCGTCCACCGCGCCCTCAGCGAGCTACGCCGAAGCGGCGCCGACGTGCGGCGCACCGTCTACCGAGGCGTGGCCCAGCGCGGCACGCCCTACGCCGCAGGGGTGGGCGTGCTGGACGGGCAGGCGCGCACGCAGGGGGCGATCGTCTGGTACCGGCTCGACGGCCGGGGCGAGCTGCACTGGATGGCCCAGCCGCTGGTGTCGGACGGGTACGCGGGGGTGCAGCGTGATGACTGAGCCGCGCGTCCGCGCCGCCCCACGCTGGCGCTGGCGGGCCAACGCCCTGGCCGAGGCCCTGGCCCGGGCGTGGTGGGTGCGGTTGCCCACCACGCCCCACAACGTCGGTCAGCCGCCGTCCAGCGACCGTGCGCGGCTCTCGGGCGGCGACCCGGGCCCCCAGGTGTTGGACGTCGTGGTGCCGGCCGTGGAGGCTCTTGGATGGCCGGAGGAGCGCTACCGCGTGGGGTGGCACGCCTACCGCGCGGCGCTGGCGGCGCTCACCGAGGCCGAGCGGGGAGAGCTGGCGAGCTGGATCCGGCGGAACAACGGCGGGGCGGTGTGGCGACTGCGCCGCCGGTACGGTCGACTCTACGTCGAGCCGGCGAGCCACCGGGGTGACAACGACCCGTTGCTCTCAGGGTTGCTGGTGCTCGCCGGGGAGCTGCTGCGCTAGTTGTCTATCAGGTCGCAGACGTGTACCTCAAGGGCCTTGGCGAGTCGCTGCAGAGTATCAATGGTTGGATTCTTCTCTGCGCCTGTTTCGAGACGCCAAATCGTCATGTAGGTAAGCCGCGTCCGGCGCTGTAGCTCGGCGCGGCTTATTTTTTTCTCCTCACGCAGGCCCTTGATCTTTTGCGCAAGCGTCATTTGTGCTCCTCCAGTATGTTATATCCTGTCAAGGCTCAGCACTTTTTCCCCAGGTTTTGACCTGTGGTATGCTATAGTCGCGAGAGCTAGTAAACCAAGGCCCCGAAAGGGGCCTTTTTCGTTGGAGCGGACGCGGCCATCCACCGCGTTCTGGCGTTTCCAAGGGGGTGATCGATGCCAGCAAAACGACTGACCAAGAAGCGCGTCAGGGAGGCGCTTTACAAATCTCGCGGCGTCATCACCGCCGCCGCGAAGATGCTCGGGGTGACGCGCAAGCACCTCAGCGCCTACGTGCACAAGGACCCTGACTTGGTGGCCGCGCGCGAGGAAGCGCGCGAGATGTTGCTGGACGTCGCCGAGAACAACCTCTACCGCGCCGTCGAGGAGGGGCAACCGTGGGCGGTTCAGTACACCCTGAGCCGATTGGGGAAGGGTCGAGGCTTCACCGAACGCATCGAGCAGGAGCAGTCGGGTGAGCTCGTCATCAAGGTGGTGCGGGAGGAGCGTGCGTGAGGTCGTTGTACAGCTCCCGAAGCTGCATGACGGTCAACGCAGGGTGCTCTCTGAGGCGAAGCGTTACAACGTGCTCGCCTGCGGCCGCCGTTGGGGCAAGACGACGCTCCTCGAGGACTTGGCCGTTAACGCGGCCATCGACGGGAAGCGGGTCGGCTGGTTCGCCCCGAACTACGCTCTGCTCGATGAGGCCTACGGCAGGATCCGCAAGACCCTGGACGACGTGGTCACTACGGCCGCCCAGTCGCCGCATCCGAGGCTCGAGCTCGTCACCCGAGGCGCGGTCGAGTTCTGGACCCTCGAGGACCCCTACAAGCCGGCGCGCGGTCGGGCCTACCACCTGGTCATCGTCGACGAGGCCGCGTTCGCCAAGCGCTTGGAAGTGGCGTGGGAGGAGAGCATTGGACCAACCCTGACGGACTACCAAGGCGGCGCCTGGTTCGCGAGCACGCCCAAGGGGCGGAACTACTTCCACAGGCTATGGGTGCGCGGACAGGGCGAAGACCCCGAGTGGCGCAGCTGGCAGATGCCGACGAGCACGAACCCGTACATCGCCCCGGAGGAGCTAGACGCGCGCCGCCGCACGATGACGCGGGCGGCCTACCGGCAGGAGTACGAGGCCGAGTTCGAGGATGCGGACGGTAACGTCTTTCGCGGCCAGGTGCTCGAGGACGCTTTTGCCCTGAGCGGACCCGAGGAGCCGCAAGACGGCCGGCGTTACGTCGCCGGCGTGGACCTGGCGCGCACGCAGGACTTCACCGACGTGCGCATCCTCGACGTGACCGACGAGCCGGGGCGGCTGGTCTATCACGACCGCTGGCGCGGCGACACTTGGGCGGTGACCGTGGACCGGGTGGCGGGAGCGCTCGAGCGCTATCGGGCCCTGGCCCGGGTGGACGCGACGGGGGTGGGCGACCCGATCGTCGAGGCGCTGCGCCGCAAGTGGCCGCGGGTGGAGGCGGTCAAGTTCACGACGCAGGTCAAGAGTGAGCTCGTCGAGCGGCTGGTGGTGGCGCTCGAGCAGGGCCGCCTGTTGCTCTACGACGACGAGCGCGACGTGCTCAAGGCCGAGCTGCAAGCCTTCAGGGCCGAGACGACGCCGAGCGGTCACGTGCGCTACGCGGCACCGGAGGGGCTGCACGACGATGCGGTGATGGCGCTGGCGCTCGCGGTGGGCGGAATGAGCCGCGCCGCCCCCTACCAGTCGCTGCACGTGCGCAGCACGAGGAGGTAACCTTGGCGAAAGCGATCAAAGTCAGCTATACCGAACCCCGGGCCATCGCCTTCCAGGACTGGTCTCCCGCCTCGCTGCGGACCGCCAAGTTGCAAGCCGAAGGTGGGTATCTGCGCCTGGCTGCTGACCTGGTGGACGCCGCCCTTGGCGACGACCGCGTGGGCGGGGCCATCAGCCAGCGGGTGCGTGGGCTGCTCGGGCTGCCGTTCGGGCTCGAGGCGGCCGAAGACGGCCAGCCCTATCGGGACGCCGTAGCAGGGCTCGAGCCCGAATGGTGGCGGCTTTTCCCCGAGGACGCCTTGGCCGAGCTGGTCACCTACGGCGTGTTGTTGGGCGTTGGTCTGGGCGAGATCGTCTGGGAGAGCAGTGGTGGCGAGCTGCGCCCCCACCTCAAGCCGTGGGATCCGCGCTGGCTGCGCTATGACTTTTCGGAGCGCGCGTGGAAGCTGCAAACCGAGAGCGGCGAGATCACGGTGCGCCCCGGCGATGGTAAGTGGGTCTTCTATGCGCCCTACGGTCTGCGCCGTCCTTGGAAGTTCGGTCTTTGGCGGGCGGTGGGGCTGTGGTGGCTGCTCAAGAAGTACTCGGTGGCGGACTGGGCGCGCTACTCGGAGGTGCACGGTTCGCCGATCCGTACCGGTGTGGCGCCCGACGGCGCCGGTGATGACGACCGTGCGACGCTGGCCGCCGACCTGGCCGATCTGGGCCGTGATACCTCGCTCGTGCTGCCGCCGAACTACGACCTTAAGCTGGTCGAGGCCACCGCGCGCACCTGGGAGACCTTCAAAGCGCAGATCGAGATGGCCAACGCCGGCATTGCCGTGGCCATCCTGGGGCAGAACCTTACCAGCGAGGTCAAGGGCGGCTCCTTGGCGGCTGCGCGGGTGCACGAGTCGGTGCGGGGCGACATCATTCGCGCCGACGCCGAGACGCTGTCGACGGCGCTGCGCGAGCAGGTGCTCGTCTACTGGGCGGAGTACAACCTGGGCCGGCGCGAGCTGGCGCCGTGGCCGAAGTGGCAGACCGAAGCGCCGTCGGACGCCCAGATCGAGGAGTGGCACGCGCGCTACGGCGTGGTGAACAAGGGGCAGATCCGTGAGCGCTTGGGGTTGCCGCCGGGAGAGGACGCCGACGAGCTTCCCCGAGAGCAAACCACGTCCGCGAGCCTGGCCATGCTGGCCTCCGGCGCTGCCGGCGCCGAAGCTCCAGGCTTCGTGCAGGGACAACTCTACGCCGACGCCGTGGCCGATCGCGCGGTGCGGCGATCGGCTGAAGTCGAGTGGAAGGCCTTCGAGCCGGTCATGCAGGAGCTCGAGCGGGCTCGGTCCTACGACGAGGTGCGGGCGGTCCTGATGCGGCACTTCCGGGAAGCGTCCCCTGAGGAAATCGCGACGCTCGCCGAGCGGGCCTTGCTGCTTTCTGGCCTTGGAGGGCGCTACGCGGTGGTGAGGGACCTCTGATGTGGAGCGTCAGCGCCGATCCCCTCAAGTTCGAGGAGGCCGTCCGTTGGTTCGAGGGCAAGGTCCCCCTGCTGCCTGGCGAGTTCAAGCAGCTCGAGGCCGAGGCCAAGCGCCGCGCCTTTACGATGGCTGGCGTTGCCGAGCTCGACCGCATGGCCTGGCTGCACCAGACCTTGCTCGAGGCCATCGAGAGCGGACAGACGCTCGACGAGTGGCGCGGGCGGGTTGGGGAACGCCTGAGGAGCAGGAGTCCGGTTCACCTCGAAACCGTCTTCCGCACCAACGTCCAGAGCGCCTACTCCGCTGGCCGCTGGGCACAGCTCAACCACCCCGCGGTCAGGAAGGCCCGGCCGTTCTGGATGTACGACGCCATCATGGACGGCCGCACCACCGACATCTGCAAGGAGCGGCACGGTACGGTGCTGCCCGTCGACGATCCGTGGTGGCGCGAGAACACGCCGCCGCTGCATTTCAACTGCCGCTCGGGTATTCGCGCCCTCACGCCCGAGCAGGCCAAGGCGCGGGGCGTGGCCAGCAGGCCGCCGACGGTCAAGCCTCCCCAGGCAGGGTTCGGTCTGGCCCCGGACGTGGAAGACTGGGGCGACACCTACGCGCGGGGGTTGCGGGCCAGGATCGGTGACGCGGGAGGCTGGGGGCTGGCCTTTGCCGGGCCGCCGCCCGACTGGACCAGCTACGGCCTGCCGCAGCGCCTGCCAGGGCGCAACGCGCCGCGCCGGTTGCTGCCAACTGTCGCCGAGGTTGGTGAAGTGGTATTCCTCGAGCAGCTGGCCGCAGCGCTCGGGGGACTGCCGGCCTACCTGCGCGACCCGTCGGGCCTGGCCGTTGTGGTGGATAGCCGCCTGCTCGAGCACCTGCGCCCTGATGGCCGCGAGCGCTTCCTTGCCTGGCTTGGCGACCTGATTACCGACCCAGAAGAGCTCTGGCTGGTGCCGATGAAGCGGACCGGCGGGCGGCGGGTGGTCTTCCGGCAGCGCTACCTCAAGGTTTACCGCGATGGCCGCAAGCGGCACCTGATCTTTGTGGCCGAGTTTCACAGGGGGGTGATGGTTGGGTTCACGTTTTTCGAAACACGCTACCCGAATTACCTGCAAAACATGCGAAAGGGGTTTCTAAGGTACGCAAAAGAGCAAAAGTGAGGCGGTAGCCCCCTGGAGAGCTGCCGCGTCCTGCACCGAGGTATCGGGAACCCAGGCCCACCCCGGTGGGTTCGAGTTCATTTTACCACGTGGCCGCCTGTCGGGCGGTTTTTTCGTGGGGTGGAGGTGGATATGAAGTGAAGCAAACCAGGCTACTCAGGCTCGAGCTGAACGAGGTCCCGCCGCGCGAGTTCCGCGTCTTTCCCTACGGCGTCATCGAGACGACCAAGGGGATCTTCATCTTCGACGAGCGCGCGGCCAAGCAGGTCATGGCCGCGTGGCGCGACTACGGCAACGACCTCGTCATCGACTACGAGCACCAGACTTTCGAGCCGGCCGGCAACGGGCCCGTGCCCGCGGCGGGGTGGTTCGGCCTCGAGCTGCGCGACGACGGCCTTTGGGCCGTGAACGTGCGCTGGACCGAGCGGGCCGCCGAGGCGCTCAAGGCGCGGGAGTACCGCTACATGAGCCCGGCGTTCGAGCACGACGACGAGGGGCGCATCACGCGGCTGTACAACGTCGCGCTCGTCAACTTTCCGGCGACGAAGGCGATGGAACCGCTGGCGGCAGGAGGCAAGGAGACCAAGGAGCACGTGGAGGGAGGATCCATGAAGGGACTGC
>Ga0256832_1000934_pt1 | contig 19529 bp, 13 predicted proteins | sample 134614metaG_FD_190534 | JGI IMG/M metagenome (GOLD analysis project Ga0256832, IMG submission 190534) | Hydrothermal vent microbial communities from Lau Basin, Pacific Ocean - 134-614 | ecosystem: Environmental > Aquatic > Marine > Hydrothermal vents | place: Pacific Ocean: Lau Basin | collected...
TTTAAATCCAATTATATCATCAATTATCTTTATAAGTATTTTTGTTATTTCTTTCTTAGGATTTTTATAATTACTTTTAGAAACTTTTTTTAAATATTCTAAAACAGGCCAAAATGGTACAGAATAATATCCTTCATTATTTTTATCCTTTATGGGTTCTGGATTATTTTTACCTAAAAAGTATCCTTGTTCAAATAAATCTTTAAGCCATTTTGACGATTGTAGTTTATTGAAAAAATAAACAAATCTCGCTTGGTGTTTTAATATATTCGGCAATGTTCCTAATATTTCTTTTGTCGGAGAATCAATTCTTAATATATGTTCCAACCTATCTTCAATGGCATAATAATTCCCTATAATTTTTGATAGAATATTTTCAAATCTTAACCATAATTCATTAAAATCATCTTTATTACGGGGTTCTTTCCATGAACCATGTCTATGAGCATATTTATGAAACTCTTTCGCAATATTATACCATTCTTTAGATAATTTATTTTCTTTAGTGCTTCCCAATAAATTTATGATTGATTGTTTATGAGAAATATGTTTTTTTAATGGCTGTCCACATGTTGAACACACTTCAATTTCCTCTTGTGTTGTAAATGCGAAAATATCTCGTAATCCTCCTTCTATCTCTCTTGCTATATGTGCTATAAGATACGATTTTATTTTATAATCTGAATTTATCATTTTTATACCATCTGCATAAAAAGATGCAATTTCTTCCCCTATATTTTTTAATCCAATATATATTTTTACTTGTTTTGAATTCATCTTTTTAAAAATATAATCTTATCACAATCAATAACAATAATAAACCATTTAATTAAAATATAAATATAGTTATTATATTTATTATACTTAAGTTTATATATAAAAATTTATAACGAGGTTGAAAGCAAATCACAACGCATTTATCCCCCCTCACTTTTCTCAATTTTTACATACCCCCCCTATGCTATATATAAAATAAATTTATGTAGGAATTTGGGTTTTTTATTTTAATAAAAATTATTTTTATTTTTAATAATATGATTAAATACTTCATATAAAAAATATTTTATTAAGAAATCTTAATATAAATTTATTATTTATAAACTAAAGGAAAATAAATATCTGAAATTTTAAAAACTTTGGATCAAGAAAAAAAATGGGAGAATTAAAATGTGTATTTCCATATTGAATCAAAAAACCGGATTTTCATTTTTTGTCTTGATACAAAAAACGAAATAAAAAAAATCAAGACTATATTCATTTATTAAAAGTATTTTAACTCCTTTCGCCTCTAAAATGAATAAGATATTTTAACAACTACCAAAACTAAGAATAGATACTAATCCACAATTTTTCGGCTTAATTCAAAATTTTCTTTTTTAGATGTTAAAAGAATATCTATTTAAGGGAATTAACTTTTAAAGTAAATGTTAGGAAGAATATCATCTAACAAAGTCCCCATAATCTATTAAAACGACCACCATAGCGACCACCAACAGGGTTTATATAAACATAAAAGCCCTTAAATCAATGACTTAGGGGCTTTTGTTTGCGGTCCGGACGGGACTCGAACCCGCGACCTCCTGCGTGACAGGCAGGCATTCTAACCAGGCTGAACTACCGGACCTTTTTTGCTTCTTATTTAGCGAGTGCAAAGATAAGTAATAAAAAATTATATATCCTAAAAAAAGTATGATTTTTTTTAAGAAATTTTAAAAAAGGATAATTTCCTGCTAATTTATATTTTAATGTTTTTTTCATTCAAACACAGATTAACACGAAATTGTATTATCCGGTCATTTAGAATACTTTTTCTCCCTCTGCCGTTTTGTCATACCTGTCTCAATGGTATGATAATTGTCTTATATTTATACCGGAACAAAAAGGTATAAAACTATGGTAGATGATAAAATATTTCAAAATATTATAAATGATGGCGACATTTCGGCAGTATTGGGTATCACAGATGATGAGATAAGTGCTATTGATGTGGAAAATATGCCGGAAGAGTTTCCCGTATTAGCTCTTACAAATTCGATACTGTACCCGGGTATGGTAATTCCAATTACTATCGGTCGTAGCAAATCGGTTGCTGCTATCAATTATGCAGAAAACAATGAAGGATGGATAGTGATATTAACACAAAAAGACAGAAATGTTGAAGATCCCAAATCCGATGACCTGTATCATGTTGGAACTATTGCAAAAATATTGAAGAAACTCAAAATGCCCGATGGTACTTATACCGCTATTATTCAGGGAAAATACAGGTTTTTACTTCATGAATTTACTTCTTTGAAGCCGTTTTTAAAGGGAAAAGGAAATATTTTACCTGATATTTTACCTGAAAAAGACATGGAATTCAACGCTCTTATTGAATCTATTAAAGAACGTGCCCGAAAAATAATAGAAATGTCCCCTCAAATTCCAAATGAGGCGATAATAATGATAGAAAATGTAAAAAGCAGGATCTTTTTGCTGAATTTTTTAGCTTCAAATTTGAATATTCCTATAAATGAGAAACAGGAAATACTCGAAATAAATGATATAAAAGAAAGGGGAAGAAAAATTTTGCATTTGATCGAGAGCGAACTTAAAATGCTTGAAGTCAAAGGTAAAATTGAATCAAAGGTCAGAAAAGATCTTGAAAAAACCCAAAGGGATTATTTTCTAAACCAGCAATTGAAAACAATTCAGGAAGAATTGGGTCAAAATCCTCAGCAAGATGAATTAAATAATCTCGAAAAAAAGGCAAAAAAGAAAAAATGGCCTAAAGAAGTTGCAACAAAGTTTAAAAAAGAACTGGATAAACTAAAAAGAATGCAACCGCATATGCCGGATTATTCGGTAACTCTTAATTATCTGGAACTCCTTCTTGATCTTCCGTGGAATGAATATACCAATGATAATTTTGATCTGAAAAAAGTAAAGAAGATATTGGACGAAGATCATTACGGACTAGAAGATGTAAAAGAAAGAATACTGGAACATCTGGCAGTACTCAAGATCAAAGGAGATATGAAATCGCCGATCTTATGTCTTGTAGGCCCTCCGGGAGTAGGTAAAACTTCCTTGGGAAAATCTATTGCCAGAGCATTGGATCGTAAATTTATACGTATGTCCCTTGGAGGTCTTCATGATGAAAGCGAAATAAGAGGACACAGAAAAACATATATCGGAGCTATGCCGGGCAGAATTATTCAAAATATAAGAAAAGCCAAAACTTCAAATCCGGTTTATATTCTGGATGAAATAGACAAAGTTGGTAATTCATTCAGAGGAGATCCTTCTTCTGCTTTGCTTGAAGTTCTGGATCCCGAGCAAAATACCCATTTTCATGACAACTACCTTGAAGTGGATTATGACTTGTCAAAAGTGCTTTTTATAGCAACTGCCAACAGCCTAAATTCCATTCAACCCGCATTGTTGGACAGAATGGAGATCATTCAGATCAGCGGTTATTCCACGGAAGAAAAACTCGAAATAGCCAAAAGACATTTGATCCCTAAACAATTAAAAGCACATGGCCTGACAAAAAATCAAATTTCTTTTAACAAAGCTGCTATAAAAGAGATCATTCAAAAATATACACGTGAATCAGGAGTAAGAAGCCTTGACAGACAAATAGGAAAAGTATGTCGAAAAATTGCTAAGAAAGTAGCAATGGGAGAAGAATATGATCCTAAGATCACTAAAGAAACGATAAAGGAATTATTGGGACCTTCCAGATTTTCAAGGGATAAATTCACAAAAATATATATTCCCGGTGTTGTGATAGGTCTTGCATGGACAAGGGTAGGAGGAGATATTCTGTTTGTAGAAGCAAGTCTGAGCAAAGGAAAAGGAAAACTAACCCTGACTGGTAACCTTGGAAATGTGATGAAGGAATCTGCAACCACGGCTTTGAGCTTTATCAAAGCCCACGCCAAAGAACTCGGAATAGAAGAGGCTGATTTTGACAATTACGATATCCATATTCATGTACCTGAAGGAGCTATTCCCAAAGATGGTCCGAGTGCAGGAATAACAATGCTGACTGCTTTGGTTTCAGCATTTAAAAAGCAAAAAGTAAAATCCCATCTTGCAATGACAGGTGAAATAACCTTAAGAGGACAGGTTTTACCTGTAGGAGGAATAAAAGAAAAAGTGCTGGCAGCAAAAAGACACGGTATTAAGACCATTATAATGTCAAAAGAAAATGAAAAAGACGTAAAACAGATAAAAGAAGATTACATAAAAGGAATGGAATTTATTTATGTTGATAAAATGCTGGATGTTATAAAATATGCTCTAGTATGATAAAGTAAGTTTTAGTGTCTTATTTCTGGTTTTCTTGCATTTTTTAGTAAGAGTTGATGGATTAAAATACTATTCTAAAGAATAGATCAGCTTCTGCTAAAAGCTTCGGCAGATAAAAAAGTCCCGTAGGGACGACATTATGGTAGAAAAAAGAAATGAAATCATTAAAAGTCCCATCGGGACGACATTATTCATCTTCTTCTAGGTTCTAGCTTGTCCAGATTAGGTAACTGTTTATCATTTGTAAAATATTAGCAATTAGCATTTGTTTCTACCTCTATTGAGCATTTTATAAATATTATTCCTATTTTTGCAACTTTTAATAATTCATCTATAAAATATAATTATGCAAGACAATATTACACAATTACTGGACCAATTATACTCTGAAGCAGAATCATTGAAAGGGATTTCTCTTAAAGACGAACCCCTAAGATTTGATGTTGCTGCTCCTATTATTACCGAATGGGAAGAGTTGGATCGTGAAGTTTTATCATCCAGAGTAGATAAAAGAGATCCAAACAAATTTCTGCAAAGTGTTATTTCCATAGCTGATATTCAGATACCTATTGAAAGAGTGGAAACAAAACAAATATTGGAAGCAGGAATATCTTTTGTTTCTGTATTATTTGCAAGAAATACCAATGGAGATCCTGCTGTTATGTTGAAAGCATATGTGCCGGCAAATGAGAAATATCTTGATTTTGAAAGGATCACGACTACATTATCCAAAACTTATTGTCCCAATATGGGAATAAGCTGGGATCAGTTATGTTCAGATATAAAAACACTTGATATCAAAAATGAATTATATCTTATCGTCAATGAATTTAAAAATGCCATTCAGGAAGTTAAAAACCGTGAAGAACTGGAGAAAAAAGTTCATAAAACAATAGTTAGATACTTCTGATATTACAGCTTAACCTATACAAATAAAAAAAGGCTGTCTAAAAAGATTGTTTTTTGAAAATCAGCTTTTGCCCCAACCCTAAAGGGTGGCTGATTTTCAATGATTTACTTTAGGTTGCCGAGCTTGTCGAGGTATAGGAGTTAGAGGCGAGGTTAGGAAAGAACGAAAAAATAAAATACACCCAGCTTAACAGATAACAAATAAAAAAAGGAACCCGAAAGTCCCTTTTTTACTCCTCATCAAAACTCATTTTTCTCAGACTATTTTTTAAATGTTACAGACCAAATACCTCTTAAATCTCCTTCTTTGTAATTGATCGCTTCATCATTGGGATAATGTTTTTTTATCACATCATAATTTTGTGGTTTTACATTCTCTCCTATTTTACCATGACAATTCAAACAAACTTTTTCTACCATGATCGGAGCATAAAATCTTACTTCACCTGAAGCTAATTGCTTCACTTGTGGTTTGGGTTTTATACTATCACTAACCATTTTTGAAAATTCCGACAAAACAGCCAATTCATCCTGATCAGGTTTGTCTTTTTCATTTCTCAGTTTCAATGTTGTCCTTTTGATTTTTGCATTGTAAACAACAGATAAAGAATCCATCATTTTTTGTGCAACTTTATTACAGGTGTTAATCCCGTTTTGCAAACCTGCTTTATCTACTGCCGCTGTCAATCTTGATTTTAGTGATTTTCCGGTAGATTTTGCAATAAACATTCCCTTTTTTAAATAATCTGATTTTGTTTCTTCAGATAAGTCATCCTTTTTTACATCTGCTTTGATTTCCTGTTTTTCTTCTTTTTTTACCTCTTCTTTCTTTGTATCATTATCACATGATATCATAAATAATAATCCCGTTAGTACTATAGCAAAATAAAATGTTTTTCTGATCATTTGTTTTTTTTTAGTGAAATATTAAAGGAAAAAGAATTTTTCTAATTATTCGTATCTACTAAACAGACATATCAAAAAATTGTTCAGCTCTGTTCTTAAATATTTGGGTATCTACAATAATAATAGTAAATTCGTCGGGAATAAAATTCATACTGATTATGATAAATACTGAAATGTTTAATCCTCAAAGCATTGTGATTGTCGGGGGTTCTGAAAACACATATAAACCGGGTGGAAAAGTACTGGAAAATCTGATAACCGGTAATTATCAGGGCAAACTCTTTGTTGTAAATCCAAAAGCTGACAAGGTTCAGGGAATAAAATCATACAATAATATTTCAGATCTACCTCATGCCGATCTGGCAATTTTGGCAATTCCGGCAAGATTTTGTTTACCTGTAGTTGAAGAGCTTACCGCTAAAGGAACTAAAGCTTTTATTATATTATCGGCAGGTTTTGGTGAATTAAATGAGGAAGGAAAGAAAATAGAACATCAATTATCTGATTTTGCCGGCAAAAATAATATCAGTATACTCGGTCCAAATTGTATTGGCATTATCAATAAAAATTATAAAGGTGTATTTACAACTCCGGTACCAAAATACAACCAAAAAGGAGTTGATTTTATATCCAGTTCAGGATCAACTGCCGTATTTGTAATGGAAGCCGGAATGAAAATGGGAATGCAGTTTTCAAGTATATATTCCGTAGGCAATGCTATCCAAATACAGGTTGAAAATATTCTGGAGTATTTTGATCAAAATTATATTCCGGGAGAAAGTTCAGATATCATAATGATCTATATAGAACAATTGAGCAATCCTTCAAAATTGCTAAAACACAGCATTAGCCTTAATAAAAAAGGCTGTAATATCATAGCTGTAAAATCCGGTTTGACAAAAGCAGGCAGCAGAGCCGCTTCTTCACATACCGGAGCAATGGCAAGTCCGGAGATCGTTGTCGAAACTTTGTTTAAAAAAGCAGGGATTATCCAGTGCTACAGCAGGGAAGAAATGCTTTATGTGGCAGGAGTATTGTTTTACGGTAAACCTAAAGGGAAAAATGTTGCCGTGATCACCCATGCCGGAGGAGCCGGAGTAATGTGTGCCGATGCTTTGGAAAAAGGCGGAATGAATGTACCCGAACTAAAAAATGAAAAGGCACAAAAACTACTTGAAAATTTGCACCAGGGCTCTTCTGTTTCCAATCCAATTGATTTTTTAGCTACAGGCAGTGCTGAACAATTGGGCCTTATCCTTGATTATTGCAATAATGAATTTGATAATATTGATGAATCTGTTGTCATTTTCGGAAGTCCGGGATTATTCGATGTGGATCCTGTTTATGAATTATTATCAAAAAAGATCGATGAAACCGTAAAACCGGTCTATCCAGTATTGCCTTCTCCTGTCAATACTGAAAAAGCTATGGAAAATTTTATGTCAAAAGGAAAAATATTTTTTCCGGATGAATCCATTGTAGCAAATGCAATAGCAAAAGTTTACAATACAAGACCTGTTTTTGAATATGTTGAGAAAAAGATCAAAAAACCCGATAAGGCAATTAAAGATATTCTTAAAAATGCAAAAGGAAGATATCTGACTCCTGATGAAAACAGAAAAATACTGCAATTTGCGGGTATTGATCAAATTGACGAATATATTGTAACATCTTTAGAGGAACTGAAAAGTTTGGATTTTGTATTTCCCGTTGTGATGAAAGCAATCGGTCCTTTGCATAAAACAGATGTTGGAGGAGTAGTTTTAAATATTGGCTTTATTGAAGAGGCAGAAGATGCTTTTGAAAATTTAATGAAAATAGATGGTTGTACTTCCGTATTGATACAACCTATGATCGAAGGGATAGAGTTATATGCCGGAAGTATTAAAGAAAATAATTTAGGACATATAATAATGACCGGAATGGGTGGTATTTACCTGGAAACATTAAAAGATATCTCTACTTCTATCTGTCCGATAAGCCCTAAAGAAGCAGAATATATGATAAAATCATTAAAATCCTATCCCGTATTAAAAGGGAAAAGAGGCAAAAAATCAATAAATTTTTATGAATTTCAAAATATAATTGTAAATTTGTCAGAACTTCTGATTTCAATCCCTGAAATATCTGAAATGGATATCAATCCTTTAATAGCTACCGGCGACTCTATTCTGGCTGTTGATTGTCGAATCAAAATAGAAAACTAATAACAAAACAAAAACCCAAAACGACATGAAAACTCTTGAATTAGATTTTACACAATACAGTAAAAAAGAATGGTTGGATTTAATTGCACGGTCATTAAAAAAAGGATCAATCGAAGATTTTGTCTGGGCTATCGATGATAATGTAACCGGTGAACCTTTTGCACATGCCGATGACCTTTCTAAATATTATTCGCCGGTAAAAAACAAGGTCAACAACAATAATTGGATGTCAGGTATTGATTATAGTCTGGTTTCCAATGATTCATTAAATGAATGTATCAAGCTTCATGCGGGATTTGGTTTACAATCGTTTATTTTGCAGGTAACAAATAGCGGTATTGATCTAAATACATATTTTGGAGGAATAAATATTTTGGAATATGATATTAATTTTAATACAAGTTACGGTGTTGATCTGATCCTGTTTTTGGAACATATTAAGGATTATCTGGAAGCATCCAATCCAGACTATAAAAAACTAAATTTAACGATACGATTACCCATAAACAGACCTGAATTGATACTGGAATTATATAAATATTCAAAAGTCAATTTTCCAAATTTAAAATTTTATTTCAAAACCGAAAGGGAATATTCTTACAATCCCGTTAAATATCTTTCTGAAACCATGAATAATTTAACGGATTATATACAAAAGTCAACAATAAATAAAGAAATATTGGAATGGCTGCTGTCAAGATTAAAGATCCATTTTTTTATGACCGATAATTTTTTATCAAATATAGCAACATTGAGAGCATTTAAAATACTATGGAATAATTATCTTAATGCATATAAAGTAAAACCATTTCCGCCAAATATTATGCTGGGAATAAATCATGATTCTTTTACCGATGATGAAAATGATGATCTTATTGTTACTACTATTCTTTGTATGTCCGGAGCTATAAGTGGCGTAAATTCTATCAATCTTGCTCCAAAAGAACATAATATTACCGATCCTAAAAATACTATGAGATTGATGTTGAATATTCAAAATATAATGAAACTCGAAAGCAATATGGATATTGTTGAGGATGCTTTAGCCGGCAGCTATGCTATAGAAACCGCAACAAATAAATTGGCAACAGCAGCATGGAACAAATTACAGTAAAAAACTAATAGTATTTTTATTACCGTTTCTTTTGCGTTCCTTAGCGTCCCTTAGCGGGAAAATAACCACAAATTTGTTTTCTTTACTATGTTTTTATCTCCCGCCAAGATCGCAAAGGCAACGCGAAGTCTCGCAAAGGAGGTACATTTCATAAAGGAGATTCTTAGACAAAGAAGAATTGTTGTGCTTTACTTTTTGATGACTATCAATCTTATATTGAAACCCAATACGTATTTTTAATACATTTTCCTAAGCGACACTTAGCGTATCCTCAGCGACCCTTTGCGGGAAAACCATTAGAACTTCTGGTCTTATTTACTACAGATTCAGATAATTTAGATATTCCTTTTCAGAAGATAATTCATAAGGTTTTTAACTTCTTTTAATTTTTCTTCCGGTACAGAAAGGGCATGATAGTGTTCAAAGGCATTTCCCATAAGTTCTTCGATTAGATTCTCCGCATGATCTTTAATCTTAAGGTCTTTAAAAATAGCCTTGACTTCAGCTATTTTATCATCCTTTTTCATCAGGTTATCGTTATACAAAGATATCAGCTTAGCTTTTTGATTTGAATCTGCTAGTTCAAGAGCTTTCAAATACAAATAAGTCTTTTTATTTTGTATGATATCTCCTCCTATTTTTTTTCCAAAAATATCCTGATCCCCAAAAGTATCCAACAGGTCATCCTGTATCTGGAATGCAAGCCCCAAATTTAATCCTAAATTATAAAAATGAGCCGCATCCTTATCACTTGCGCCTCCAATCAATGCTCCGGCTTTAAATGTTCCTGCCAATAAAACAGCTGTTTTTAGTTTGATCATCAAAAGATAATCAGAAAGAGAAACTTCTTTTTTATTTTCAAAATCCATATCATACTGTTGCCCTTCACATACTTCAATAGCTGTATCTGTGAACAATTTAAGTAATTTATCCTTCAAAACCAGATCTGTACAACAGTTTAAAATATGTTTATAGGACATGATCATCATAAGATCTCCCGATAGAATAGCGGTGTTTATGTTGTATTTAATATGAACCGTGGGCTCAGCCCGGCGAAGATCAGCATCGTCCATAATATCATCGTGCATCAGAGTGAAATTATGGAACATTTCGATTGAATAAGCTATGGGCAGTGCTTTTTTTATATCTTCTGTGAAAATATTTGCGACAAGTAAACAGGCAACGGGTCTGATCCTTTTGCCTTTCAATTCCATTAAATAATTGACAGGATTATATAAATTAACCGGTTCATTTGTTAATTTTTGCTCGCGGATATAATCCAGAAAAATACTTTTTAATTCTTCAAAAGAATACATCATTTATATTGTCTGTCAGATTATTGTCTCTACTCAGGTAGAATCTTTTTTACTAAAAAAAACACTTTTTTCGCTATATTGCAGCTATTTTTTTTGAACCTTTTTTCTTTTGGTCTTAAAAAATTCAATTAATTCTTTCTCTTTAACCAGTTTCAGGTCAACAAAAGTGCTCATTACGAATTTTTTGATGTCCTGATAGTCTCTTCCTCTTTTATCCGTGTAAACCTTCATCAGTTTTCTTACATAATTCATACTGATTTTGGTAATACTTTGATTGAATTTTTCATTTGAAAAGATGTCCATATAAATAGCAAAGGTTTTGAACATTTCAAAAAATTCATGATAATCCTGCTCAGGAAGATTATTTAAAAATTTAGAAAATCTATTCAAAAGAGAGTGGCGTAAACACCTGTTGTGATTTGACAACCATTCGTGTTCATTATAGTATTTTCTAATTGAATCAATCGTTTCTACTGCAACATAACCTTTTTCATAAACAATATCCATCAATTTGAAAAACTCTGTCAATTCATCATCTATCTTTTTATCTATAAATTGGGAAAGGTTACCTACTGCATCTATTTTGAAATTTGCTTTGTCATCAACAAATTGTAAATAATATTTAAAAAATTCCGTATCAAAATCTTCTTTCTCTTTTCTTAACCTGTTAAAAACACTTATCAGTTTATTGTAATTCGCATCTTTAAGTTGAAAATACATACCCAAAACCAATGTGATTCTGATAAATTCCGGTTCAAAAAGAAATTCTTCTTTATTTAAAAATTTATTTATCTCTGGAATCAATGTACTGTTATCGTGTTCAGATGCTGCTCTGTAAAGCAAAAATTCTTTTAAAACATTACCGTATTTTTTTAATTCCTGAATATTTTGGGGAAAATCGGCTACCAGATAATTGAAGCTGTCAAATTGTTTTTTGTATCTGAAAAAATTAATCTTTCTTTGTTCCTGATCGTGAAATTTATACAGTTTTTGACTTTGAAGGTATTTTTTTACACTCTTATTCTCAATATTATTTAACAGATCAGCAACCCAAATATCCGTACTTAGAGCAAAACCGATTTGAATGGTCTGACCTATTCTCTTTTGTATATATTCAAAATTAGGAGAATTGGCTATATGCAATAAAATATCCTTGAAATGCTCCTGAGGGTAAATATATTTAAAACGATCATTTAGCTCTCCTCTCAAAACGGAATATCCCAATATTCTCGGTAAAAATAAACCTTCAAGATCCTCATCAAGCATTGCTTTCTCGAGGGAGATCAACTGAAGAGGATGTTTATCAGCTACTGTTTTATGAAGATTATCCAACAAAGGTTCAAACTTATTCTGCATTTCCTTATAATCCTCTTCTTCTTCCGTATCCAGATAAGTTTCCAGTTCTTCTGACTCCAACAATGATTTTTTAATGGAATCTAATTCTTCTTTATATTTTTTTGATAATGCTTCCATAATTAAAATTTGATCTAAAGTAAATTTAAAACTATACCTGATAAAGCAACTTTGGCTTTATCAGGTATATTAAAATAACATTATAATTTTCCTTAAAAAAGGATCAAAACAAACACTAAAATGTAACTATTCTTCTTCCTGCTTTACTTCAACACTTCCAACTTTCATCGGTTGGTCAAGACCTGAGGTGACTCTTCGTGCTGCTTCTCTTTCCTGACGAACTTTGTCAAAACGTTTTTGAATTCTGGCATCTTTTTGCATGATAAAATCCTGGTATTGCTTATCTGCCTGTTCTTGCGTTAACGCACCTTTTTTAACACCTTTTTGTAAGTGTTTCCTATATAAAACGCCTTTAAATCTTAATATAGATCTTACCGTTTCAGTAGGAATTGCTCCTTTCATAAGCCAATCAAAAGCTTTTTCTCTATCTACTTCTATTGTTGCCGGAGCTGTTAGCGGATTATAAACACCTATTTTTTCAATGAATCTTCCATCTCTTGGTGCTCTTGCATCTGCCACTACGATATGATAAAAGGGTTTTTTAGCTCTCCCTCTACGAGCCAGTCTGATTTTTACTGCCATAATTAATTTTATTTACTTGGTTAAACCATACCCTGATAATCCGTTAAACGAACACAAGGCTATTAAAAAACAATGTTATTACCGGAAATCCAGGCAATAACGGAGCGCAAAGGTATAATTTATTTTTTAATTATCAATAAATTATACTCTTTTTTATGATAATTTTTCTAAAAAACAAATCTGTAAACCAATTTCACAACAGCATCGGTTGTTTGAGGTTTTAAATACTCTATTTGTTTTATCGGTTCCTCATAGCCAATATTATATACCAGATAGAGATCGGATCCGACTTTTGGTATCCAGTGCAATCTCATATTATAAATCATAACTTCATCCAGATCATTATATTGTGAAAATAATGAAAAATTCAATTTAGTAGTAAAAGCATAATTAAGATAAAACGCTATTTCATTGGTTGTAATGTCTGCTTCGGGCAAACTGACGATATTTAATGTATAATTTGCATTCAAATTCAAATGTTTATTAATATTTACACCAATTGCACTTTCAAAGGTTCGTATTTTCCCGTTATAAAATTCACCCCAATTATATACCAATTCTGTCCAGATCCTGCGCGCCCTGAAAGTTTCAAATTGTATTTCATATTTGTACATCATATATTTTCCTATGGGAATAGAATCATTGTCCGTAAGCCAAAACGGTTCATCAATACGATCATAATTTTGAATAAAATTAAACTCAAAACGTTCACCCGATTTAAAAATAGCACCAATAGGACGTGTTTCATTTGAAAAACTTTCAATTTCACCCGTGGAATGTGTATTGTATAGTGTAAATCCCCATGGTTTTAACAGCAATCGTTTGATACCGTATTTTGTAAACACACGTGGTGATATTCTAAGATACCAACTGTATGAATCAAAATCAATTCGCCTAAGGTATCCTAATTCCGGGTTGAAATTTTTCTGCACAACACCGATTCCCATATAATTATCGATTAAATCATTGGGATAATCTGCATAAATGCGATATGCCATTGTATTGTTTTGAATTGTAAAATTTTCTGTGCTCATAGAAAAACGTGCTCCGAGAGTAAGGTTTTTATTTTTAAGAAAATTCGATGTTTGATATGCAGCATCTATCCCTATTACCTGGTTGGATTTACTACCATCCATTCTATTGGTAAAAATTCCCCCGATAAATGATTGTTTTCCAATATCTCTCTTATATCGAAGAACGGTGTTATTTGTTGTCGGAATGCTGTCAAAAGCTCCTTCCTGAATATTCAGAAAACCAATATTGTTTTTTCCTACTTTTCCAAATAAACGGACGCCGGCAATAATTGGGATTTGTTGACCGTCCTCAATTCCTATTTCCCGTGAATAAAAAGCGTTGTTTCTATCTCCGAGATAAAAATTGAACATATCCGAGCCTTCTAAAAAGAATTGTCGTTTTTCCGGATAGTAAACGCTGAAGCGCGAAAGATTTACCGGAATACGATCAGCTTCAACCTGTGCAAAATCGGTAAAAGTCGTTAAGTTTAATTTCAATGTAGGTGACAGACTTACATTCAGATTTCCTCCCAGTTTCAACGGATAAGTACTTCCCTGATCCTTTTCATACTGCCATCCGGCTAAAGTATAAGGCTTTAATTCAAACTTTTTGGCATAAGCGACATTCCTGATATTTGTTAATCGTCCGGCATTTGCAGCTGAATAAATGGAAAAATCCCTTGACCACCCTTGCCAGAGAGCCTGTTCGTTTTTGGAAACAATATCCCGTTCAAAATTTATCGCCCAGTTCAATACGCTGTCATTCTTAAACTGAAGTGTACTAAACGGAATATACATTTCAGCAAACCATCCCTTATCGGTAATACGGGTTTTCACATCCCATACACCATTCCAGTCCCTGTTACCGTCCTCTCCATTATAGATCTGAATATCAGCACGGGCACCATTGGGATTGATCACAAACAAATAACCCGTACGATTATCATTAAAAGGACTGATCATTATTTGAAAATTATCATCCGATCTGTAATTAAAATCAGTACTCATATTCTTGGCAGTGATTTTTTTTACATCCTTTTGATAACACCAAACCCCTATGTAAAGCGTATTTTTGTTGTAAAGCAACGCAACTTCTGTTCTTTCGGTAACCGGTTGTCCAAAATCCAGATCTCTTTGTGTAAAATTACTTATATGTTGTGCTTTTTGCCATACGGATTCATTCAATTTTCCATCAAATTTTATATCGTTTTCTATGCGCTCAGCCTGAATAGCATCGGGTATAGAGTGTTGAGCAAAAAGAAACTGAGTCCCTGCAAAAAAGGACACCGCTAATACAATCAATAATTTTATATATTTATTTTTAAAATGTTTAGTATTCATGTCAATAACCTTTCTTATTTGAGTTCAAAAGTAGACAATATTTTATGATTGTTTATGTATTTTTATCATAAATATTCAGGCTGTATACTTATGAAATAAAAAAATTACTTGTTGAGTGCGCTTTAGCCCGGATTATTCATGCTTTTATCTTTATGTAGATCTTGGAGCCTCACACAAGAAATTTCTTAGGTGTTAATCTTGTCCTTTTTCCCTGACTCTTCGTTAATCAAACAGTCATTATACTACTGTGCATAACTCCTGTTTGATTGCTTTGATTCAGGAATAAATTCCTGCCATTAACACCTAATTTACTTCATGTGTGAGGCTCTTGGCATAGAAATACGTAGATATATCCTTATATTTCAAGTGTTTCGTAACGCAGCAGATGCATAAAGATAAAAGCAAACGATACCCCAAATTTGGGGTGTTAATTTTTAAACATATTTTCACATAATTTATTAATATTTAGTGATTTAATTCATTATAAAAATTAAAGTGGTGAATAATTCGGGTTAGAGTACTTTATAAACATATTACACAATAATTATCCTGATCAAAGAAGTCTTTGACCCGGTTATTTTATTTTATTTTTTCCCTTTTATTTGATAAAAAACACCTCTATCTAAATTAACAGTTTCTATTTTACCTTCTTCTTCCAAAACATCCAGGTATTTATTGATTTCATTAACATGCATTCCCAAGATTTTGGTCAGATCATCGATGGTACAAGGTCTTCTTAAAATAGTTTCAACAATAGCAGTTTCTATATCACTTCGATATGATTGAAGTTCTTTTCTTTTCGATGAACTGCTGATAATTTCAACATTATCCAATTTCCAAAAATCCACAATTCTTTGTAATTCTTCATGTGTAGCACCTCTTAAACCGGGCATGGTTCCCGGGCGATCCAAAGTATTTAATTGAACGGAATCCGGTTTTATTTTCAGGATAGCTTTTTTTAATTCTGTCAATTCTTCTTCGGTATCATTGTATCCTGGTAAAATGAATATTTCAAGCCACATCTTACCCTTGAATTCCTTTCTAAAATCGATCAATCCCCGAATATAATTTTCTATTGTCAATTTTTTTTGAGGACGGTTTATTTTCCTGAATACTTTATCAGTTGCTGCATCCAGAGAAGGAAGAACTATATCTGCGTTCAGAATGTCTTTTCTGACATTTTTATCATAAAGCAGAGTTCCGTTTGTCAAAACAGCAACAGGTATTCCGGGTTTGTTGTTTTTTATGAATCGAAGAACCTCCCCGATACGAAATTTTAATGTAGGTTCTCCCGAGCCGGAAAAAGTGATGTAATCCGGATCAGGATTGTTTTTGAAATATCTGGTCAGTTCTTCTTTTATTTTATCATATTCAATATACTCTTTTCTTTCCAGTGTTAAATTTGTTGTTTTTCCAACTTCACAATAAACACAATTTAAAGAACAAACTTTTTTCGGGACAAGATCGATTCCCAGTGATATACCCAATCTTCTTGAAGGAACCGGTCCAAATAGATATTTATACATATTCTTTATTTTGTATCTACTTAGGTAGAATCATTTTGAATGAAAAAAATACTTTTTTCGCCATATTTCAGTTATTTTTTTGACGTAGCACCTTTAATAAATTTCCACTATTTACCAGATTTTCATGTTTCATGGTTTTTTCAATATTTCAAAGATATGAAATGCTTGATTCAACAACACCTATAATACAGCCCAATTGATATTATTTAGAATGTGATATATATTCGTGCAAAACTCCTGACAAACCATTATTATGACAGGTAAGTACGCTGAAGCGCACTAACCAAAAAATTCGGTGATGCCACTAAGACCCCCGATTAAAATCGGGGGCTAACCTGATACCACGATGATACGCGGGACCATCAGATTAACACATGACTTCAGCCGTGGGATGGAGTACATAGAACATGCTGTGTAAGTGCTCTTCAGCGTACTTCTGTGTATGTTAATGAATTTGTATAATAATCTTTTATGTTCTATATTATTAAAGGATATTTTAGACAAGAAAAAAGCCCTTAAATCAACGATTTAAGGGCTTATGTTTGTGGTCCCACAAGGACTAACCCCTATAAAATTCAATTATATTTAATTAAATAAAAGAAATAAATGAAAACTCGCTAAGTAATTAATAATCATTATATTATAGTATTTGTAAAAATTCATCAAAGATTTAAAGATTAAATAATGTCGCAATAGATTTAAAAAATGTCGCCATTATGTTGCCATAACTGTTGAAATAGTGTATATTTGTATTACATTAATGATATGATCAAATGAGAAAAGTTAAATACTTTATACTACCTACAAAACGGCATAAGGATAAATATATTTATATTCGATTTTCTAATGGAAGAAAATTTGACATAAGAATGAAAACTCCTTATGTAATAAATTCTAAATATTGGAATGACAAAACATGTAAAGTTCATATCTGGAATGAATATCCTGAAGCATTGCAAATGCAAGAAGATTTAAATAATTTGGAAAAGCATATTATAAATGAATATGATATAATAAAAAATGATGAGGTAATTAATAAAAAATGGCTGGAGGAAACCATTGATAAAAAATTCAATCCTGACAAATATTTATCAACTGAGACCTTATTCGGTTTTATTGAAAATTTCATAAATGAATCAGAAAACGACCCCAAAAAAGTAAAAATAACAAAAAAAGCAACAAGATATGTCTATAAGAGAACCTTTGACCTTTTAAAAGAGTATGCCGGAAAATATGGGGAACCTGACTTTAAAGATGTTGATGCAATATACCTTGAAAATTTCGATGTTTTTTTGGAGAATGAAAAAGGGTTTTCAAAAAATACAATAATGAAATATATTAAGACATTGAAAAGGTTCTTGAATGATGCAAATGAAAAAGGTATAAGCAACTATAAAAAATATAAAAAATTCACAGTACGATTTGAAGATAGCGACAATATTTATTTAACCGAAACTGAAATAAATAAATTATACAATTATGATCTATCACATAAACCAAGTCTTGAAAAAGTTAAAGATTTATTTATTGTTGGTTGTTGGACTGGATTAAGATTTTCTGATCTTAGACAAATCACACAAGATAAAATAAAAGATGACTTTATAGAAATAAAGCAAAAAAAGACTAATAAAGAAGTAATAATACCAATACACAAAACAGTAAAAGAATTACTTAAAAAGTATAATGGAAAATTACCTAAACCAATAAGTAACCAAAAATTCAACAAATACTTAAAAGAAGTTGCAAAACTTGCCGGAATCGATGAACCGTTTAAAAAAACCACATATTACTATAGTAAAGAAATCACAAAGGAATATAAAAAATATGAAATTATAAGCAGTCATACAGCACGAAGAAGTTTTTGTACCAATGCCTATGAAAAAAAGATTCCCATAGTTACAATAATGGCAATATCAGGGCACAAGACAGAAACGCAATTTTTAAAATACATCAAGACAACATCAAGAGAACATGCTGAAAAAATGCTGGAATACTGGAAATCAGAGAAAAATCATTTGCAAGTTGTATAATTAATTTTTTAAATTCCTGCAAAGAATTTTATAACTGCATCCACAAAAAAAATATAATGTATAATACAGAGGCAAAGCGATTAAAAGAGGCTGTATAAACCGTTTTTCTCATATTTTTATATTTGAATCAATCATAGAGAATATAATTCCTTGAGGTCGTAAATTGCATCCTTAAAGATATAGTACGAATATAAGTATTAAAAATACTGTGTTGTATAACAACACAACATTACGATTAACTATTGAATTTAATATACGCTTATAATACATTTGCATTTATTAAGTCATTAAAATAAATGTAATTATGGATATATCGAAATTATTGGATCAAAATCCAAATCAAAAGATCAACATTACTGTAAGTCTTAATGATTTGCATGAATTTGGTGAAAGTATTGCGAAAACAGTTATTGCTAAAAAAGAAGAAAAACTTTATACTCGCGATGAAGTTATTGAACTATTTGGAGTTACTCGAGCAACGTTGTGGAGATGGACCAAACATAAAATTATCAAAAACAAAAAAGTAGGTCGTAGGGTCTATTACCCGGAAAGTGAAATAAAAAGATTGACAACCTTAAAGGATGTTTAAAAATGATTCCTGATAGCAAAGAAACACCAATTCGTTTTTCTGATGAACTTCAAAAAGTTTATAATTCATTTTATAATAAACCTAAGACTATGCGTCAAGTTGAAGTTGAAACAGGAGTAAGACGTGATCACATCACAAGGTATGTTGATACACTAAAAAAAAATAATAAAATCACTATTGTAAACAAAGGAGTTTGTCCAATTACAAATAGGGATGGTGTACAATTT
>Ga0256832_1000935_pt1 | contig 19514 bp, 21 predicted proteins | sample 134614metaG_FD_190534 | JGI IMG/M metagenome (GOLD analysis project Ga0256832, IMG submission 190534) | Hydrothermal vent microbial communities from Lau Basin, Pacific Ocean - 134-614 | ecosystem: Environmental > Aquatic > Marine > Hydrothermal vents | place: Pacific Ocean: Lau Basin | collected...
CCCCAAAATCCACCTCCCCCACCCCTCCAAATCCACCCCAAAATCTGCCATTTTGTCACACACCCCCCACCCTGGCACAAGCTTTGAATTCATCCCCAAAAAAAGCCCTGAGGGGCAGTCCAAATCGGCCTCAAAAAGCCGGATGGAGAATGCCACAGAGGGCAGTTCTTCAAGTCAAAAAAACGCCAATAAGCGACCAACCCAAACCGCTTTCAGCAAGTCTCTTTGCACGGAATCGCTTCAGTCCGGGCGACCCCTACAGAACGCTTACGCGTTTCTTAAACGTTTATAAACGTTTATAGACGCTTAACAAGCGCCTGCACACGTTTCGTAAACATTTATAAACGTTTACAAACGTTTACTATAGACACCCAAATCACTTCGCCTGGACTTGGAGTACAGCTCTTTTAAAAACCTGTAACCAAAAAACTCAGGAATCATGAAAAGGAACCTCCTTTTGACAGCGCTCATTGCCGTAACGGCCAGCTTGCTCACGGTCATGGCCTATATGCACTGGGCCGCCCCTCAACAAACCATCTTACAAGTACAACACCAGGACCAAACGCCGGGAAAAGCGGTGCTCTATACCACCGACGACCAAGGCGAATACATACCGCTCGACTTCACCACCATCACGGACAAAGTCGTGGAAGGAGTCGTCCACATCAAGGCCACTCAGGTTGCTGCAGCTCAATCCGAATTGGAAGACATCCCTGAGCCGTTTCGGGATTTCTTCCGCAACAGTCCCTTCGGGCCCCGTTTTGAAGGACCGCAGGCACGTGTGGGCACGGGCTCGGGCGTCATCATCAGCAAAGACGGGTACATCCTCACCAACAACCACGTGGTAGATGGCGCTACCGATCTCGAAGTCCTTCTCCACGACAACCGCACCTTCAAGGCCAAAGTCGTGGGTACCGACCCCACCACCGACCTGGCCGTCATCCAAATCAAAGCCGATGATCTGCCAGCCCTGGAATTCGCAGACTCCGATCGCGCCAAGGTGGGCGAATGGGTATTGGCCGTAGGCAATCCCCTCGGACTCAACTCCACCGTTACCGCAGGCATCATCAGCGCAAAGGCACGCAACATCAACATCCTCAGGGATGAGCAATACGCCGTGGAAAGCTTCCTCCAAACCGATGCCGCCATCAACCCGGGCAACAGCGGAGGCGCACTCGTCAACCTGCAGGGCAAAGTGCTCGGCATCAACTCCGCCATCGCCAGCCCCACAGGCGTCTATGCAGGCTATGGCTTCGCCATCCCCTCCAACCTGGCCCTCAAAGTAGCCGACGACCTCATCCAATACGGTGTCGTTCAACGCGGCGTTCTCGGCGTCATGATCCGCACCGTTACGGCTGATCTCGCCCGCGAAAAAGACCTCTCCATCGTACAAGGCGCCTACGTGGACAGCCTCATGGAAAACAGCGCCGCAGAAAAAGGAGGCATCAAAAAAGGAGATGTCATCATTCGCGTAGGCGACAATGACATCCACACCTCCTCCGAGTTGCAGGAAGTCATCGCACGCCACCGCCCGGGCGATGTGGTGCAGGTAACCGTCAATCGCTATGGCAAGGAAAAAACTTTTGACATCACCCTCAACAACCGCCGCGGCAAACCCAATCTCGTGGAAAAAGAGGCCGAAACCCTCTTCGACATCCTCGGCATAGAAGCCGAAGCCATACCGGAATCCCTCGCCAAAAAACTCGACATCCACGGAGGCATCAAAATCACCGAACTCCGTCAGGGACTCATCCGCCAACAAACCCAAATGCGCAAGGGCTTCATCATCACCAAAGTCAACGGCGAGGAAGTCAATACGCCCAAAGAACTGCAAAAAATGCTCGAAAATCACGAAGGCGGCGTCATGCTCGAAGGAGTGTATGAAGACCTGCCCGGGGTGTATTACTATGCCTTCGGCATGTAGTGGAATTAAGAGAGAGGGCGTAGCCCTCTCTCTTATATTATTTTAAAAGCGGAACAGGCCTTTCTCAAAGCTTCCTGATGCTCATCTATAAGCGTTACCATAAATCATTACCTTGAATCACAATGCTGCTCTTGCCTTGCAAATATACACAATTTTACGCTAATAGTCAGCCCACTTCAAAAATCGTTAATCAATATTCATTATTCTTCATTCAAAAAAACATCTCTCCCGCTAAAACAATCCCTGCCTTTACTTAGTTTAAGTATCAAACTAAGTTGGTTAGTTTGATTTTAAAACTAAGTAAAGACCCATGCTTCAGCAACTTTATCGCCCGGATTTGGGCCTCCTGACCGACCTGTACGAGCTCACCATGTCTCATGCTTATCGCGAAAACGGCATGGAGCAGGACGAAGCCATCTTTTACCTTTATTTCCGCAAACTGCCTGCGGGTTGGAATTATGCCATAGCCGCGGGCACGGATCTGGTAGCCGAATACCTGGAAAACTGGCGCTTCTCCGCCGAAGACGTGGCTTATCTCGGTTCGTTGAAAACGGCTGAGGGGCATCCGCTCTTTACGGAGAGCTTCCTCAACTACCTGCAACGCCTGCGCTTTACGGGCCGTGTAGATGTTTTGCCGGAAGGCGAATTGGTATTTCCCAATCAACCCATACTGCGCATTCAGGCGCCGCTCATCGAGGCACAGATCATAGAATCGGCCCTGCTTAACCTCGTCAATTTCTCTACCCTCATCGCCACCAAGGCCGCACGCATTGTGCAGGCAGCAGGCGATGGCTCCGTGCTGGAATTTGGCCTGAGGCGCGCCCAGGGCATAGACGGCAGCATCACAGCCAGCCGCTCGGCCTACATAGGCGGCTGCAGCGGCACCAGCAACGTACTGGCAGGACGCCTGCTCGGCATCCCCGTCAAAGGTACGCATGCCCATAGCTGGGTGATGAGCTTCGATACCGAACCGGAAGCCTTCGAGCGCTATGCCAAAGCCATGCCCGAAAATGCCCTCTTCCTCGTAGATACCTACGACTCCATACAGGGCATCAAACACGCCATCGCTGTAGGCAAAAAACTCCGCCAAAAGGGATACCGAATGCTCGGCATCCGGCTCGACAGCGGCGACCTGGCCAAACTCAGCAAAACAGCCCGCAAAATGCTCGACGAAGCGGGCTTCCCCGAAGCCGTCATCGTCGCCAGCAACCAACTGGACGAAGACCTCATCGCACGCCTTCGCAAAGAAAAAGCGCCCATTGCCGTCTGGGGCGTGGGCACCCAACTGGTTACCGGCCAACCCGCTGCCGCCATCGGCGGAGTCTATAAAATGGCTGCCATCCGCAAAAAAGGCGAAGACTGGCAGGCACGCATCAAACTATCCGAAAATCCCGAAAAAATTTCACATCCGGGGCAATTGCAAATACGGCGCTTCTACGAAAACGACATCCCCATAGGCGACCTGCTCTACGACCAACTCCACGGCCCGAGCCAAACGCAGGCCTTCGGACAAAAGTGGGATGAAGGCCGCGACCTGCTCCAACCCCTGCTCATCAACGGCAAACGCGTACAGCCACCCAAAAAACTCAGCGACATCCGCGCCTTCTCCATGCGCGAACGCCAACGCTTCCTGCAAAAGTGGAATGGCAAAACCTACCCCGCCAAAGAAGAAAAAGGCTTCGCAGAACGCAAAAACAAACTCATCCAAAGATTGTCCGTACAGCAAAATCACGCGGGCAAAAACGGCGTTCAAACAAAGACGAACGAATCCGCCATCATGACCAACTGAGCTCTTAAAAAACAAACGACATGCACGACTGCCCCATCTCGCTCACCGTAGATTGTGTCATCTTTGGCTACGACAGCCATCGGCGCGAACTCAAAGCCCTGCTCATACAGCGAAAAAATCCGCCTTACCAGGATTATTGGGCCCTGCCCGGAGGCTTCGTCGAAAAAGAGGAAGCCCTCGAAGAGGCCGCCCTGCGCGAACTGGAAGAAGAGACTTCCGTCAAAAACGTCTTCATCGAACAGCTCTACACCTTCGGCAACCCCCGACGCGACCCCCGCGGCCGGGTCGTCAGCGTCGCTTACTTCGCTCTCGTCAATCTCGAAGAACACCCCATTCACGCAGATTCCGATGCCCAACAAGCCGCCTGGTTTCGCATTGACCAACTGCCCCCCCTCGCCTTCGACCATGCCGACATCGTGCAAATGGCCATCACGCGCCTGCGCAACAAAGTGCGCTACCAACCTATAGGCTTCGAACTGCTGCCCGAACAGTTCACCCTCGGCCAGCTCCAGGCCCTCTACGAAACCGTACTCGGACTGCCCCTCAACAAACGCAACTTTCGCACCCGCATCCTCAAACTTCACATACTCGAAGAAGTCGGCAAACAACAAGGCGTGGCCCACCGCCCCGCTACCCTCTACCGCTTCAACAAAGAAAAATACCACGCCCTCGAACGGGAAAATTATCCCAACCTCCTCAAACGGGGACTCGACTTCGAAATTTAATGTATGTTTGACCCAAAAAACAAAAATGCCCGACCTCAAAACATCCATGAGACTCGCCCTGCTCCTTGCCCTCTTTGCAAGCCTCTTGTTTTCGGCTTGCCGGAATGAGCCCCCGCAAACGCCTCCTGAGCCCGAAAACATCTCCGACTACAGCAGTTCCCCCTACCCCTGGGGTTACATTGACAAAACCGGTAAACTCGTCATCCCCTACCGCTTCGACGACTGCCGCAACTTCAAAGAAGGCCGCGCCCTCGTGCGCATCGCAGACCGCTGGGGCTTCATCCGCAAAGACGGCAGCTTCCTGCAAAAACCCGCCTGGATAGCAGCCCGCGATTTCAGCGAAGGCCTGGCCTCCGTGCGCAATGAGCAGGGCCTCGAAGGCTACATAGACACCACCGGTAAAATCGCCATTCCGCTGCAATTCGACGAAGCCCGCCCCTTCCACGAAGGCTTGGCCGTCGTGCGCTCAGGAGAACTCTTCGGCTACATAGACAAAACCGGTAAATGGATTGTCAAGCCCCGTTTCGCCAAAGCCTCCCCCTTTCAACAAGGCCTGGCCGTCGTCAAAGAAAATGACGCCTATGGCCTCATCAACACAAAAGGCGAAACAGTGCTTCCGCCCGAGTATCAGCGCATCCTCCTACCCAAAGCAGAGGCAAACGGCACGCCTCCGGAAACCTCGCTCATCACTATAAAAAAACAAGGAAAGTACGGGTTTTCTGACAAGCAGGGAAAAACAGTTATCCCGCTTCAATATGCCAAAGCCTCCCCTTTTCAACGGGGACGGGCAGCGGCCAAAGACCCCGGCAGCAAAAAATACGGCCTCATCAACACCTCCGGAGACTGGATTGTTAAGCCGCAATACGACGGGCTGCAATACGCCGGTTACAAGCGATGGATTTTCCGGAAGGACGGCCTCTTTGGCCTCATAGATGCCGATGGCAGGGAGATTCTACCCGCCCGGTACGACCAGCTCTATGCCTTTTCGGACGGCCTGGCCCCCTTTAGCAAAGATTACCTCTGGAGCTACGTGGACACCTCCGGCCAGGCGCTCAGTGAGCCGCAATTTGGCCTGGCCTGGGCCTTTCACGAAGGCTATGCCCGCGTGGGCTTTTACGAGGGCATCGGCTGTATTGATACCGAAGGCGAGGTCGTCATTACTCCCGATTTTCGCGAGCTGCGCGACTTCTCTGAAGGCCTGGCCCGCGTTCAAAGGTTTTAAAATATGGCTTTCGCCAAACAAAACAAATGTCATGAAAGCACTCTTACTGGTTGACCTGCAAAACGACTTTCTTCCGGGTGGCGCCCTGCCCGTGCCTCAAGGCGACGAAGTCATTCCCATCGCCAACCGCCTGATGGAAAAATTCGAACTCGTCATCGCCACCAAAGACTGGCATCCCGCCAACCACCAAAGCTTCGCCGCCATGCACGCCATGCGCAAACCCGGCGATGTCATCCAACTGCACGGCCTCAACCAGGTGCTCTGGCCTATACACTGCGTACAAGGCTCACACGGAGCTGCATTTGCCTGCCCCGAAGGCAGGCAGGCCGCAAGGCTAAACACAAACAAAATACAACAAATCACCTACAAAGGCACTCATCCCGAAGTGGACAGCTACAGCGGCTTCTTCGACAACGGCCAACGCACCAATACCGGCTTAGACGACTACCTGCGCGTCAAAAAAGTCGAAGAGCTCTACATCATGGGTCTGGCAACCGACTACTGCGTCAAATACACCACCCTCGATGCCCTCAAACTCGGCTACCGCTGCTTCCTCATCACCGACGGCTGCCGCGGCGTCAACCTGCAAGCAGACGACAGCGAAAAGGCCATTCTGGAAATGCAGGAAAAAGGCGCCACCCTCATCACCTCCGACCAAATTGCATGAGGCTAAATTGACAATTTGCTGACCTTTTTGTGTTTTTTTTAACCAAGAGCACAAAAAAGCCCGTATATTGAGGCCAAATGCTTCATGCCCCATAATGGCCAACAGCCCGTGTTGCAGGCATTTCTGCCACCACAAACCACCCTTAAACACACATTTGCTTCACCTTAAAACTCCTGAAAATGAAAAAAGCAATACTCTGCTTAACACTAATCATTCTTTTTCCGGCTCTGTGCATATCGCAAACGCCGGAAGTGGAACTGGATTTTGCCAGCATTCCCAATCAGTACCCGGATGGGCTTGACCAGCCTATAGAGATGGAAAGCTATCTGGTGTCTTACCAAAGCGGAAGTTTTAACATCCAAGCCTATTACTATTATATCATTGAACAAAAAGGCATCATCAAACTGGTTGGTGACGACTTTGACGTTCCGATTAATCTTACCGTACTCGATATCCAGGATCGTGTCAATGACAGCGGGAATGAGCGCGGCTTGTTAGGCCTGGCACTACACCCTGATTTTCCGGATACGCCTTATATTTATGTGAATTATACCGGAGCCGGAGGCGCTACCTTTGTCTCGCGCTTCACCATGTCCACTCCCGTTGAAACCATTGATCCTGAAAGCGAACTCATCCTGCTCACCATTCCCCAGCCTTACTCCAACCACAACGGAGGCGATCTGCACTTCGGCCCCGACGGCTACCTGTACATCGGCACCGGCGACGGAGGCTCTGCGGGCGATCCGGGGAATCGCGCCCAAAACCCCGAGGAACTGCTCGGCAAAATGCTGCGCATAGACGTCAACAATGCCAGCGAAGACCAGCCCTACACCATTCCGCCCGACAACCCCTTTGCCGACACCACCGACGGCATACGCGATGAAATCTGGGCCTTCGGCCTGCGCAACCCCTGGCGCTTCACCTTCGACCGGGAAACCGGCGATATGTGGATTGCCGATGTAGGGCAGGACGAATGGGAGGAAATCAATTTTGAACCCGCCGGAAGCGGCGGCGGAGCCAACTACGGCTGGCGCTGCTACGAGGGCAATCATCCCTACAACACCAACGACTGCGGCTCCATGAGCGATTACGACTTCCCCGTTTTCGAATACCAACACAGCTCCTCCAATGGCTGCTCCGTAACAGGCGGCATCATGTACCGATACTGCTTGTACCCTCGTCTGTATGGGCGCTACCTCTTTATAGACTACTGCTCAGGCAAGCTGTGGTCCACCTATCAAGACGACCAGGGCAATTTCATCACGGAAGAATTAGGGGACTTTCAAAACTACAACTTTGCCTCCATGCATGTAAGCTCCGATGGGAGAATCTATCTCGTCGGGCGCGATGACAACACCATCTACGAACTGTACGACACACAAACATCAAATATATATGCAGACATCACCGATGAATTTTGTACCGATGACATGAACGACGGCTCCATCACGCTCAGCTTCGGAGATTTCCCTCCCGCGAGCATCCTCTGGAACACAGGAGATACCACCGCTGCCATTAGCAACTTAGATCATGGGGACTACACAGTAACTGTTACTTACGAAAGCGGTTGTCAACTTACCGCAACCTATACAGTGGAGCTCAACCATCCCCCTCCTGCCACCATCACTTATGACGACAACACCGGCACCCTCATTGGCCCGAGTGGTTACAACGGCTACAACTGGTACTTCAATGGCGAGCTCATAGGCAGCACCGGTCCGGATGAAAACACCTGGGTGCCTCAGGAAAACGGCTACTATCAGGTCGGCACCCTCGCCGGCTCCTGCGAGACCATCTCCGACTCTCTGCTCGTAACAAACGTGGCCACCCTCGAATTGCCGGGCAACCGCATAGAGATTTTCCCCAATCCCTTCGGGGCCTGTTTTTATGTGCGCCTGTCACCTGCCTCCTCCGGGAGTGCCAATGAAGAAAGCAGCAACACACAACTGAGCCTGTACGACAGCCGGGGCCGGCTCGTGCTCAGGCAGCAGTTAGCACAACAGAACGAACTGCAGCAAATCTGCCTGCCCCCGGGCCCGGAAAGCGCCCTCTACATCCTCGAGCTGAGCAATGAGCGAGGGAAGGGGTATAAAAAATTGCTACGCATAAAATGAATAGAAAGGGCTGCACATGTGCAGCCCTCTTTCACTTCACCTTCACATGCGTCCGGCGCGCAGAAAAGCCCACCAGGTCTCCCTGTACATTGCTGAATTCTATGGCTACGGGTGTGCCGGAGAATTTAACGGAAGCCTCCGTTCCGGAAGCTGCTTTAACGGCAAAGCAAATTTGATAAATGGGACTGCCGTCGGGTAGCGTAACGCCTTTTAGAGAAGGGTCAAACCAGGAGACGGCAAAATTGCCTTGGGCCGTGCGTTGCAGGCCAAAATTGGTCTGGCTCATGTCTTTGAGCTGAATGTTTTTGATGGCGACAAACTCCAGCTCTTTGGGGTCCCAATTGACGGAATACTGGTTGGATTCTATTTGATTGAAATTTTTCACTTTCACATCGAGGCAGACGGTTTCTCCCGCAGCCGCTTCGACATCATCCATATAAAAGAAAACGCCTTTGACATTCGGGTTGCTGTGTTTTGCATTTTCTGCCGATTCGGCATTCTGCTCAGTTTGAGCAGAGTCGGTTTGGGCCTCAGAAGAAGAGCCCGAGTTGTTTCCGGCATCCGACTGGCAGGATGCAAAAAAGAGAAAACTCATCAATGCAAATCCCAAGATTTGTTTCATGGCGCTATAAACTTAAAACACATTTGTCCTACATAAGAAGTAGTTTGAGCGGCTTGCGCCGCCCAAACTATTGATTCAGATTACTTACTGCTCTTTTTGGGACGACCGCGACGCTTGGTCGTAGTGGTCGTTGCGGCAGCTGTCTCCGTCTTTTTGGGACGACCGCGACGCTTGGTCGTAGTGGTCGTGGCAGCAGCCGTCTCAGTCTTTTTGGGACGACCGCGGCGCTTGGTCGTAGTGGTCGTGGCAGCAGCCGTCTCAGTCTTTTTGGGACGACCGCGACGCTTGGTCGTAGTGGTCGTGGCAGCAGCCGTCTCAGTCTTCTTGGGACGACCGCGGCGTTTGGTCGTAGTGGTCGTGGCAGCAGCCGTCTCAGTCTTCTTGGGGCGACCGCGCTTAGCAGTTGTTTTTTTAGCCTTCGCAGCTTTTTTCTTGGCCTGCTCAACTTTTTTAGCCAACTGCTTTGTCAGTTTTTCTAAAGTTTTTTCTACGTGCTTGAGCTCAGTTGCAAGCAGTTTTGCCTCGTAGTTAATTTTCGCTTGTTTTGCTTTGTAGGAGTCTATAAGCTCCTTCAAATGTTCCTCAGTCAGACTCAATGGTGCCATTTCACTTTGGTTTTGTTAAAAAAGCAAGGTTGCTTTTAAGTATAGCCAACCTCAAAATTGGCGCAAAGATATACTTTATTTTATTTAAAACAAAAAAAGGGGGCCAAAAGCCCCCAAAAAAATAAGAATGCGTACAAAGTTCAGAATCTCAAACAGGAAAAATCTCCGAGCCAACAGGATTTCGGAGAAAACCAAAGGAGTTAAAGCAATTTAGCCATATCGCGGATAAGTATTTTTCCCCGATTAAAATAGATCAGGTTCATTTTTTTGAGTTCATTGAGCACCAATGTTACCGTTTGCCGGCTGGTGCTGGTAATGTTGGCGATGTCCTGGTGCGTTAAGGGGTGTTGCAGCAAAGTTTCATAACCGACTTTGCGTCCCTGGCTGCGGGCTGTTTCTTTGATGAATTCCACAATGCGGGTACGGGCGTTTTTCAGGATAAGAGATTCTACCCGCGACTCTGCCTGTGCCAGGCGCTGCCCAAACCACTTCATCATAAAATGGCTGAAAGCAAAATTGGTACTCATCAACTGACGCACCGTAGAAAGGGGCACCTCAAACAAAACGACCTCTTCTCGCAGGGCCTGAGCAAAATCAGTGCGTTTTTGCTCACCGACCAAAGCCATTTCACCAAAGATGGCCTTGGGGTGCATCAGATGTTTAATGATCTCGCGCCCGTCTTCCGAATGGTTCGTGATTTTTACGGAACCCTTAACCAAAAAGTAAATTTGCGTGGCCTCTTCATCCGGCAGATAAATAAAGGAAAAGCGCTTAAAAACGCGTCGGGTACTGGTACGTACCATCAACTCCCGCTCCTTCTCATCCAACATATCGAGAAACGAAAAACAATCCGGCAAGCTGGGGTATTTTGCAACAGTTACCATCTCCATGATTTTTTTGCCTTATGAGTTTAGGAAGCTGACCAAAACTTCACCTTAGCAAGTTGATTTTTAGCCATTTTCACCCATAGGACACGAAATGGAGCCGCGCCCCCTATTCTTCAGCAAAAAAATCAAAGATGCGGGCTTTCAGGTACCACTGCTCCCTGTGCGCAATTTGCTTGCGCAAAAAATCCAATACGGCCTCATCATCCATCCCCCTGAGCAAAGGGCGATGCGCCATTTGGCCGCGCAAATGCTCCAGCAACACTTCGGGCGGCGTTTTCAGATACACGCATACGCCCTTTTCCAGCATAAAATCGGCATGATCAAAAAAACAGGGCGTACCGCCGCCGGTGGCCAGCACAAGGCGGGGGTACAACTCCACGACGCGGCGCAAGGCACGGCCCTCCATTTGCCGAAAGGCAAATTCTCCAAACTCCTCAAAAAGAACGGCAATGCTCCGCTCCTGCTCCCGCTCAATGTATGCATCTAAGTCCACAAAAGGCCAATCCAGACGAGCCGCAAGGCGGTGCCCCAAAGTCGTTTTCCCGCTGCCCATAGGGCCCCACAGAAAAATCCTGCCCGAATTTTCAGATAAATTCGGGCTGAGAAGCCGCCAAAGCGCTTCATCTCGCACTTTATGTGTATTTTTGCTCACCGCTATGAAAAATATCCCAACAAAAGAGGGGTATGTGTAAAACTCAATGGTTTAATAAGACACAAAATTACGTGCCATGAAGCAGATACTGAGCCTTTTTGCCCTTTTCTTTTTGCTCTCCGGCTGCGGGCAGGAAAAAGAAGAAGGCATTGAGACCGTACCGGCTGATGGGAAAATCTCTTCCATCATCCGAAACCCCGTATCCGCCAACAGGGTTCAAGATACCGTTAACGTGGCAAAAATAACCTTTGCCGAAAAGAGCTTTGACTTTGGCACCGTCAAACAGGGAGAAAAAGTAACCCACGTTTTTGAATTCACCAACACGGGGCGCATCCCCCTGCTCATCAGCGATGCCCGCTCCACCTGTGGCTGCACCGTGCCCGAATGGCCGCGCGAGGCCATCCCCCCGGGAGAAAAAGGCAGCATCAAAGTGGTCTTTAACACTGCCGGCAAGCACGACCAACAAAAAAAGCCCGTAACCATTACAGCCAACACCTACCCGTCTGAAACAGTCATTCAACTGACGGGCTTCGTAGAGGCCGATGACCAATAAACCTTCCAAAACAAAACCACAATCACATGGATTTTTTACTGCTGCAAAGCCAACCCTCGCCCTACGGCAACCTCATTTTTCTCGCCCTGCTCTTTGGCGTCTTCTGGTTCTTTCTGATCAGACCCCAGGCCAAGCGCCAAAAAGAACAAAGACAATTTGCCGACTCCATCCAAAAAGGCGATGAAGTCGTTACCTCCGGAGGCATCGTAGGCCGCGTCAATAAAATAGAAGGACCCATCATTACCCTCGAAACAGCCAACAAAACCTACCTGCGCGTCCTCCGCAGCGTCATCTCCAAAGAAATGACCGAAGCACTGCGCCAGGCAGGTGAAAAAGAAGAAAAGTAAGCGCAATATGTCGGAAAGGACCTCTCCCTACCCCGCCTTGCGCTCAGACCGCTGGCTCCTCGCTATATGCATGGGGCTGTCGCTTGTGCTTTGGCTGATCACAAAAATGGGGCAAAATTACGACTATGCCTACACCATAGAACTGGAGTACCATTTGCCGGAAGGATTCGCCTTTCGGCAAATGCCTCCACGCCAATTGACCCTCTATGTAAACGGCAGTGGCTGGAATATGCTGAAATACAACATCGCCGGAAAAAAGAAAAAAAGACTACGCATCGAAATCACTCAAACGACCGACCACACCCTCTTCCCCAGCCGCATCAAAACGCAAATCAATAAATCTCTGCGAAACTTCAACCTCAGCATGATTTCCTCATCGCCGGAAGTGCTGGAAATCTACCCCGACACCCTCGTCCAAAAGAAAGTACCTCTGGTCTTGCAAGGCAAACTCCAAACAAGCCCCATTCGACACCTGCTTCACCCGCCGGTATTGAAGCCCGACTCGGTAAACATCCAGGGGGCCAAGAGCCTGGTTGAGGGAATCACCCAATGGCCTACAGTTAAAATAGAAAAAACAAACATAGACAAATCCATGCAGATACCCATAAAAGTCGCCCCTCCTGAAAATGAATTATTAAAAGTCAGCCCGCAAGAGGTAAATTTGCTTATCGAAGTAGAAGACCTGCTGCAAAAGGAATTTTTTGTGCCGGTAAAAATTGTAAACCCGCCACAGAGCGACAGCCTGGCTATATTTCCCGCTCAGGTACAAGTCAAAACTTCTGTCGGCAGGTCTTACTACGACAGCCTTCAGCCCACAGATTTTGAAGTCATAGCCGACTTCTCCCAGGTAAAGCCGGGCTCAGACCAAACAACGCTGGCTTTGCAATGGGGCAAACAACCGGCTTATGTCGAATCGGCCGCCTTCTCTCCCCAGGCCATTGAACTGCGCCTCTTTAAAAAGGAAGAGTAGCCCTCAGCATCTCCCGCTTTCCGGGCGGCCCGGGCAGGCGCTCCACCTCAAAACCCGCAGCCTGCAAACGCCTGCGAAAAGCCCCCTGGGCAGAAAAGGTCGTCAGCACTCCTCCGGGCCGCATGGCCCTGCGCACTTTTTTCACCATCTCCGTGCTCCAGCAATCGGGCTGTACGGAAGGTGCAAAAGCATCGTAATACACCAGTTCGTAAGCCGCTTCATCGCTCAGCTCCTCAAAAAAACCGTGACGCTTTTCCAGGCTCATCTTAGTCTCTCCTCCCATGCGACTGGTCGAAAGGCTGCCAACTTTGCCCCAGGGAAGACGGTGCATCTCCATAAAAAGTGCAGATTCCGCCTCCGTTAAAGACAAGACCGAAGCATAGTTCAGGCGGGCCGCAAGCTCCGCATCAATGGGATAAGCCTCTATGGCTGCATAGTGGATAGACAAGCCCCGTTCAAGGGCATACAGCAGGCTCAAAAGAGCATTCAGCCCCGTGCCGAAACCCAGTTCGAGTATGGATAGCTCACTTGCCCCGTTATAACGCTCATGGGCATGGGCCAAACCCGCCCGGATATACACATGCGAAGACTCCTGCACTGCACCGTGCAGAGAGTGATAGCTCTCCCCAAAAAGAGGTGAGCGGAGGCTGTGGGAGCCATCCGAAGTGAGAATGAGGTCAGGGCCGGAGTCCGCCATGAAGCGCTTCTTCAAGAGCAGGAACGCTGATAGCAAGGTGAGAGCTGTCATAAATGCAAACACCATCCGAAATCACCAACACCTGAGGGGATTCGTGCCTTACGCCAAAGCGCTCGGCAATGGCATTCGACAGCGAGCGAAAGCGAATGAGGTCCAGATAATAAGGCCTCCATTGACTTTCGTCAAATGACCACTTGCTCTCCAATCGCTCTTTGGCCATAGCGCTCAAAGGGCAGCGCGTGCTGTGCTTGAAAATCATGCACAACTGCTCCTTGGACGCAGCGAGGAGTTCCTCCAGGCCGGCCATATCTTCAAGCGGAATCCAGGAAATTTTTGACACGATGTTTCGGATGTTTAAGGCAGCAGCGCCTCCAAAAGATCTCCGGCTACAGCAGGGGCTGCACCTTCTTCCAGAGACCAGGTGGGACAACCATAGCCGCGGTTGCAGGAAGTTGCGGAGAAGACAAGAGCTGCAAAAGCAAAAAGGACGAGGATTTTCTTAACTGATTTCATCACGTCTGGGTTTTAAATATGTTCAGGGAAATAGTAAGTATGAAGCAGCAAAAACTGCGCCAAATCTTTTATGGTGTCGGAACAGAAATCTCCATTTTCCGGAATCACTTCCATTTGCAAGGCAAAGATATAAAAAAGAGGAGGAATGCCGGACATTCCTCCTCTTTTTTATGCATACGACATCAATACTTGATGTTGAAAGTATAGCTGTCAGCGTTGTCATTGGGGGTAATCGTAATGTCGGTAACCTCCAACAAGTAGTAACGGCCATCGCGAAGCACGAAGAAGATATCACCTACTTCCACTACATCGCTCATGGGCTCGTTGTTGGCATTTTCGGCGGGCAGCGCCTCACCATCTTCAAAGAAAGCCTGGATTTCCTCTTTGGTAGCCACATCTGCAAAGCTGAAATCAGAGGGGAAGTTGGCACCCGGCGTGCGGATTTCCGAGCCATTCATGGGCGAGATGCGGCGAATCCAGTTTTGGTCATTCGGCAGGCTGAGGTCAATACCGTTGTCTTTGATTTCGGCATTGGTGTCGCTGGGCTGCGTGCCCGTGCCGGTACCATCGTCCAAATCCAGGCCTCCCGTACCTGCGGGGCCTGCCTGGTTGAGCAATACGCCGGTCAGCGTCATGTCAATGGGCGTACCGCCAAACTCAGCCGTAACGGCAATGGTTTGCGTTGCTACCTTGTCATTCACGTCAGACACCTCAAAGGTGTAGTCATGCGTGGCATACTCATCGTGAACGTCAATCAAAACCTCAATTTCGAAGCCGTTCACCAGATCACCCAGCAAGAGGAAGGGGTTGTTTACGGTCAGGGCATTGCCCGTGCGCAGGTCCTTCATAATGAGGCGATCTACGGAAACATTGACGCCATTGTCTTTGATGGTCAAAACCTTCAAATCACCACTGCCTTTAGAGGCCTCCAGGCCAAAAGGCACGTAAGTAGCCGTATCGTTGATGGTGAAATCCGTCGTGAAATAAGGCGTCTGGTCCAGCGGGCTCTCAGACAACAAATTGAGGCTGGGGCCAACAACCACAGGCTCGTCGGGATTACAACCCGTATCTGTCAAAGTAATGGCGAACAAGCCAGCCAGAGCGAATAGAAAGAAAAATTTTTTCATTTTCATTGGTTCGTTTTAAAGTTAAAAAAGGAGTGTCTCAAAAATACAGTTGCCTTTTTTCAGGCATACCGCTGTGAAACTCACCCCATTAACGAATGAGAGCTCCAAATAGTTGTTTTCCACGTAGAAAAAAATGTGCTTATCTTTGCCGGCAAAAACATGGCCTTCCACAAGACGCCTTTTGAGGGTTTGCAGGTCTTCGAGCCCCGCAGATTTGAAGACGAACGCGGTTATTTCTACGAGAGCTACAACCGCAGGCTTTTCGAAGAAAACGGCATCCACAGCAAATTCGTCCAGGACAATCAGGCCTTTTCGACCCGCGGCGTATTGCGTGGCCTGCACTTCCAACGCCCGCCCTATGCCCAGGCCAAACTGGTGCGCGTAGTGCGGGGTGAAGTGTTGGATGTGGTGGTGGACCTGCGCAGAGAACAACCCACTTTCGGGAAATGGTTCGCCATTCGCCTCAGCGAAGAAAATCACAAACAGCTCTATGTCCCCCGGGGATTTGCCCACGGCTACCTCGTGCTCAGCCCCGAAGCCCTGTTTCTCTACAAATGCGACAACTATTACGCCCCCGAGTACGAAGCCGGCATTCGATATGACGATTCACAGTTAAACATCCAATGGGAGTTTCCCGCCGATCAAATGATCGTTTCTGAAAAAGACCGGGGGCTCCCCACTTTTGAAGAACTCAATTTCCTCACCCATGGCTTCTGATTCCATCCACATACTCGTTACGGGAGCAGACGGGCAATTGGGTCTTGCCTTTCGGCAAATAAAAACCGCCGCACCTCAGCACTACCGCTTCACCTTTGCCAACCGCAAAACGCTGGACCTCAGCAACTCCCAGGCAGTACAAAAAGCCCTGCAGAATACAGATTACTGCATCAACTGTGCTGCCTATACCGCCGTGGACCGGGCCGAAAAAGAAAAGGAAGCGGCCTTTGCCATCAATGCCGAAGCCGTAAAACATTTGGCGAAAGCCTGCAAACAAAACAACACCAAGCTCATTCACTTTTCGACCGACTACGTTTATGACAGTGGTCAAACAAAACCTTATCTCGAAAGCGAGCCCGTACACCCACGCAGCATCTATGCCCAAAGCAAGTGGCAGGGCGAGGAATACGCCTTACAGGAACAACAGGATACCATCATATTGCGTACATCCTGGCTTTTTTCGCCTTTCGGCAAAAATTTTTACACGAGCATGCTGCGCCTTGGGCAGGAGCGCGAAGAGTTGGGTGTGGTTTACGACCAGATCGGCACGCCTACCTCGGCCCTGCATTTGGCGAAAGCCGTACTCCACATCATCCAAAAAATAGAGCAAGGACTTCCGGCCTGGCAGGGCATCTACAACTTCAGCAATGAAGGCGTGGCCAGTTGGTACGACTTTGCCCATGAGATTATGCGTCTGCATCAGATCGGTTGCCGCGTTTATCCCATACGCACGGAAGCCTTCCCGCGACCGGCACCACGGCCTGCTTTCAGTCTTATGGATAAAAGCAAAATTTGTTCGACCTTTGCCTTGGATATACAGCATTGGACAGAAGCTGTGGAAGAGCTGAAAAACACCCATGTGGAATAGAATTCATATATGGTATCGCTACCTGCGCCGCCAGGCACGCCTGCTCACTGAGCGGATTCATCCCAGCAACTATCGCATGGTTTTGGCGGTGATCATCGGCATTGTCTCCGGCTTAATGGCGGTCACGCTCAAAATCGCCGTGCGCAGTATTGAGGCTTGGTTAGAAAAGCAGGATGTACAAAGCGGGCATTACGCCTATGTACTCTTCCCCATCATCGGCATCGCCCTGACCTGGATTTTTGTCAGGTGGATTTTGCGCAAAAAATTAGATACCAGCCTCACACAGTTGATCTATTCCATTTATGCCAAGCGGGTCAATCTGCCGGGCTATGAGATGTATGCCCATGCCGTGAGCAGCGCCCTCACCGTAGGTTTTGGCGGATCGGCCGGATTGGAGGCCCCCATCGTGCGCACCAGCTCAGCCATCGGCAGCAACCTGGCCGGCTTCATACGGGCGGGCAGGCCCAAACGCATCCTCTTCATGGCCTGTGGAACAGCCGCCGGCATGGCCGCCATCTTTAACACGCCTGTTGCAGGTGTAATTTTCGCATTTGAAGTACTCATGTTAGACCTGGCGGTCAATGCCTTCATCCCTTTGCTCATCTCAGCAGCTTCGGGAGCCGTGATAGGCAGAATGCTTTATCCGGGACAAATTATTTTCTTCCGGACAGAGGGCTGGACACCGGAGGCCGTGCCCTTTTATGCCCTGCTCGGCATATTGTGCGGCTTGCTGTCTGTACTCTTTATTCGGTTTTACCTGAGCAGGATGCAGTGCTTTGCGAGACGCAGTCAAAAAAGTCGCCTCGGTTTTTTTGCACTTGGCGCTGTGGTTCTGGGCGCGCTGATCTATCTCATGCCTCCGCTCTACGGTGAAGGCTACTCAGTGGTCAATTATTTGCTGGAGGGCAAATACGAGAATCTGCTCAACCACACCTTCTTTTATCAGTTTACGGGCAACAGTGGCTTTTTAATCGCCTTTGCTTTTTTGCTCATCTTTGCCAAAGCGCTGGCAACTTCCATCACCATTGGCATCGGAGGGCATGGTGGCATTTTTGCACCATCCATGTTTATGGGAGCCATGCTGGGGTTCACCTTCGCCTATTCACTAAACAGCCTGGGGGTCGTCAGCTTATCAGAAGCCAACTTTATTGCCGTGGCCATGGCCGGCACCCTCAGTGGCGTCATCAAAGCCCCTTTAACAGGAATATTCCTGATCGCTGAAATTACCGGAGGCTACTCGCTCATCGTGCCGTTGATGATCGTATCGGCAGTGTCTTACTTTGTCGCTTATTTTTTCGAGCCCCACTCCATCTTCACCAAAGACCTCGCCAACAAAGGCCTGTGGGTACCACCCCACGAACGCGACAAGCACATCCTCAAACACATGAATCTGGAGAAATTGGTGGAGACCAATTTCCACATTCTGTACCCCAATCAAACACTGGGGCAATTCGTAAAAATCATTTCCAAATCTCACCGAAACCTCTTCCCCGTCGTAGATGAAGACGGATACTTTCTTGGAGTCGTCCTGTTAGATGATGTGCGCAACCGCATGTTCGACCAGCAACAATACGACAAATTGCACATCCGCGATTTCATGCACATGCCCCAAACCACCGTGGACATTACGGACCCCATGGACAGCGTCATGGAAAAATTCGACTACTACAACATCTGGAACATTCCGGTGCTGCGCTCGGGACGCTACATGGGCTTTGTCTCCAAATCATCGGTCTTTAACCGCTATCGCGAGTTGCTCAAAAATCAGAGTGAAGGGATTTAAAATATTTATTCAAAACAATGGTTCATTAAGTTTTGAGATGGCAATATGCCCGGAGTTCAGCGAAGTTCCAATGATCCCTTTATTTTTTTTCAACTCAGGCTTGATTTCAAAGTTGCATAAAATAAATGACACCATCTGACAATTGAACCTTTGCTAAAACCCGCGAAAATCCGCTGCACCCGCGAAAATCTTTAGGCTGAGCTTGCCGAAGTCCGCGTTCTATTAAGGCATTGCTGTTTGCATCAATAGCCAATAGAACGCGGATGACGCGGATGACGCGGGTTCTCGCGGGTTTAAGCCGGTTCAACTTGATGGCTTGGTTTTTGGTGGAAACAGGCAGCCAAAAACTTAATGAACCATTTCAAAAACTAACTTATCTTTATTCTTCACTTTGGCCAGAATCTGCGTACCCGGCTTAAAGCGCTGCGCGATGATGTCGCGGGAGAGTTCGTCTATCAATTCGCGTTGCAGTACGCGCTTGAGGGGCCTGGCGCCAAATTGAGGGTCGTAGCCCCGCTCCACCAAAAAGTCCACAGCCTCATCGGAGAGGCGGATGCTCAGCTCTTTGTCGGCCAGATATTTTTCGACCTTGTGCATCAACAAGCCGAGGATTTTTTTGATTTCCTCTTTCGTCAGTGGCAGAAACATGATGCGCTCGTCAATGCGGTTGATGAATTCCGGACGCAGGTTTTCCTTGAGTCGGTTAAAGACTTCTTCTTTGGTTGTGGCAAT
>Ga0256832_1000936_pt1 | contig 19491 bp, 9 predicted proteins | sample 134614metaG_FD_190534 | JGI IMG/M metagenome (GOLD analysis project Ga0256832, IMG submission 190534) | Hydrothermal vent microbial communities from Lau Basin, Pacific Ocean - 134-614 | ecosystem: Environmental > Aquatic > Marine > Hydrothermal vents | place: Pacific Ocean: Lau Basin | collected...
AGGCCCGGGCATCTCGTCAGCATTGAAGTAAGTATCGGCTGAAATGACGTAATCTTGACAAGTAACCGGAGCAAGGGCTAAATTCACCAAGCCTGTGGCAGGATTCGTCGTGGCATATTCATTACCTTGAACGGAAATACTCGTAACATTAGCACCTAAAGCACTGACTATCAACGAAATATCAAAATGCCGCTGATTCGGCTGACTAGCATCCAACACCACATCAAAAGTCAAGCTATTACCCTGCACCGTTGGGTTTAAGATGGCAGAATTTTGGCGCACATAAAGGTATTCTTCCACTTCTTGCAGGCCGGCGACCCACACTTGATCCCCATAATTTGTCTCGATAAAACTCAGATAATCTTTCAGCAATTGAAAGCCCAAATTAGAAGAATTGGGAAAAACACCGGCTTCTGCCCGGACAGCATGGGTGTACTCATTGTACCAAACCGGAGAAGTCTGAGCTGCTGCGGCAACGTTATTAAAACTATTTTGAAGCGCCGGAAGATTGGCGGAAGCACCATCAATAGGCACCGATGTTCTCATCAATTGCAATTGTGTATTCACAGAAGAAACATCATCTACGGCCCAATATCCATCACTAAATTCTCCCAAAAAACCATGAACCGCCCCATAAGTTCCTTTCATCCCCCAATTGGCCGTCTCTGCGGCATAGACCGGCAAATTGGCCGGGATGGCAAAATGCCTTGGATAAAAGCCTAGATGATCATTTATCACCGTCGAATTGGTCTCTATTTCTTGTTGAAAATCAATAGGCAAAGCATCGTCATGGGTATAAGAATGATTCAGAATATCCCAGCCTGCCTGATAAATAGAATCGACTTCACTCCAATTTAGGCGACTCTCACTTGCATCCGAAATAAAACCGGCATTCAAAGCAACCCCCAACTTAAAGCGCACATCATGTCCACAACCATCATCCGTATTGTAACCACCCACTTTCGTAAAAGGAGCTCCACTTCCATAATTAATGCCGGCATACGTGGCATTTTCGGTAACGGGCTTTCCGTTGACCAAGGGAAAGGCCACATTCCACACATCTGCCAACCCATCATCAATGGTCAAGCTGTAAGCTATATTTTTGTTGAATTTTAACTTGGCGACATCGATAGTAAAATCAGCCGGCGGGGCATCAAACTCCACCGTAACCGTCCGCTTATAAGTAGATTGAGCCTGAAGTGGAGCGCCTAGCAAGGCCAACAACCCAACCATTAAAAACAAAGACAAAAATTTACTCATTTTATTTTTTTTTCAGATACAAATCGTATGGCTAGCTATCTGTAAACATGAGCCAAAGAATTGATAACCGTGGCATGATTTTCACATAGGTAAGTTGGTGCAGAAGCACCGAAAGCAAAATAACGGGGGTCTTTTGAACAAAATAAGGCACAAAGGTAGGCATTTACGTGTAAAAAAAGAAGCTCGAATAGTTGATTGGGCGACAATAATAACAAAATGCTTCCATTAAATTGGGAAATACGTATTTTTACTTATAAAGAAGGCCTAATGCCCCACTAAATCTTCCGGCAAAAGGAGAATCTTATTTGGAAAAAAGCTTACCTTTGCGCCCGGAAAAAGAACGCATTCCAAAGGGACTGTTTCTTAGTATTATTTTCCCCCAAGTCATGATAAAAATGGCTTGTTTTAACCGCAAGGATATGGGGCATTTGCCCTATTACACCTTACAAAAATAAATTGAATATGGCTACAGTAAAAAGAGTTGCGATTAATGGATTTGGCAGAATTGGCAGACATCTCTTCCGCGAACTCTCCAAAAACAAGAAAATTAAAGTGGTCGCAGTCAATGACTTAGCTGACCTTTCCACATTGACTCACCTATTAAAGTACGACACCGCCCAAGGACACTTTGACAAAAAAATCTCTTTGGTCAAAGATGGATTTAAGGTGGGCACTTCCAAAGTCTTAGCTTTTTCCGAAAGGAATCCTGAAAACTTACCTTGGGAAAAATTAAACATTGATATCGTCGTAGAATGCACCGGTTTTTTCCGCACCAAAGAAGCAGCCGGTTTGCACCTAAAAGCCGGTGCCAAAAAGGTATTACTTTCTGCTCCCGCCAAAAGTCCCGGTGTAAAAACAGTGGTCATTGGTGTCAATGAAAAAGAAATTAAAGCTTCGGATAAAATCATCTCCAACGCTTCTTGTACGACCAACTGTTTGGCTCCGGTCACAAAGATCATTGTGGACAACTGGGGCTTCCGTTCCGGTGCTTTTTCAACGGTTCACTCTTATACTGCAGACCAGCGATTGCAAGATGCCCCACACCGGGACTTAAGGAGGGCTCGTGCAGCCGCACAAAATATTATTCCGACATCCACCGGAGCGGCCATTGCCACCGGGCTTGTGATTCCGGAAGTTAAGGGCAAAATATCTGCCATGGCCTATCGCGTACCCACCATCACCGGTTCTATTATTGAATTGAACTGCATCATCAAAGAAAAAACTACTTTGGAGGAAGTACTAGCCACCTTCAAAAAAGCCGCCAACGGCAAGATGAAAGGTATCCTAAAATACAACGAAGAGCCCATTGTATCCAGCGATATCATTGGAAGCGATTATTCTTCTATTTTTGACGCTCCATTAGTAGAATTAAACGGCAAAAACCTTCGGGTCATTAGTTGGTACGACAATGAAGCCGGCTACTCGGCCAGATTGGCACAATTAGTGGATATTGTTAAGCCATAGTCTTTTACTTTTGGCTTTTTAAAGGACTATTAGGGTATTGGAAATTTAGTTTTCAATATCCTAATTTGCCCCCCTTTCACCCTATCATCGTAACATCAAAACATGAAATTCAAAGACAAAAAAGTACTTATCCGCGTTGACTTCAATGTCCCCTTGGACGAAAACTTCCAAGTGACTGACGATACTCGCATTCGCGGCGCTTTGCCATCCATCAAACGCTTGCTTGAACGGGGCAGCGCCGTCATTATCATGTCCCACTTAGGGCGTCCTATGAAGAAACTCAAAGAAGACGGCTCTATCGATAAAGAAAGATTTACCTTGGCGCATGTAGTCCCTAGATTGAGTCAACTATTGGGGCAGCCGGTTCAATTTGCGAAAGACACTGTCGGGCCTGATGCCCAAGCCAAAGTTCAAGCCTTAAAACCGGGAGAAGTTCTATTATTAGAGAATACCCGTTTTGAACCCGGTGAGAAGACAGGCGATAAGGAGCTTGCGCAAAAAATGGCTAACCTGGCAGATGTTTATGTTAACGATGCTTTTGGGACAGCTCATCGCGCCCATGCTTCTACGGCTACCATTGCCTCCTTTTTCCCCAAAGACAAGAAAACTTTCGGGCTTTTAATGGAAAAAGAAATCGCTAATGCCAATAAACTTTTAAACCATCCGGAACGGCCGGTAACAGCCATCGTCGGGGGGGCAAAAGTCTCGGATAAGATGTTGTTACTCGACAAATTAATTGATTTAGCGGATAATATTATTATTGGTGGGGGCATGGCCTATACTTTTATTCGAGCCAATGGCGGCCACACCGGCAATTCCTTGGTCGAAGAAGAGCGCTTAGCCTTGGCCATTGAACTACAAGAAAAAGCCCACCAAAAAGGGGTCAATATTTATCTGCCTATCGACTCTATCATCGCAGATGAATTTAAGGAAGACGCCCATAGTTTGGTGGCTCAAAGTGATGACATCCCGGATGGATGGATGGGCTTAGATATTGGCCCGGAAGCAGCGACTCAATTTAGTGAAGTCATCAAAAATTCTAAGACCATCTTATGGAATGGCCCGATGGGCGTTTTTGAAATGCCCGCCTTCGCAGGGGGCACCCACTCCATAGCCAAAGCTGTAGCAGAAGCCACCCAAAATGGGGCTTATTCGCTAATTGGTGGGGGCGATTCAGTGGCCGCTATCAACCAATTGGGGCTTGCAGACCAAGTAAGCTATGTCTCTACGGGTGGCGGCGCAATGCTGAAATTCTTAGAAGGTAGTCCCCTACCCGGGATACAGGCTATCGAAGAAGGGTGATTTCTGTAGGACGCCGTTTTTTTGTAGGGACGCACGGCCGTTTGCCCCTGCAGAAAAACGGCGTTCCATCGTTGAGTTTACTCCGAAAAGTAAGGTCTGATGGTTTGTTCTTGGGTAACTTTCCAAAAGTTTAAAACTTTTGGAAAGTTCTAAATAAAAACTTTGTTCATCGCTTTAGTTTCCGGCGGAGTGGACTTTTCGGAGTGGACTCACTGTTCAACTGTTCAACTGAAAGCGCTGATAATCAATTGGTTCTGAGATTCAGTTGAACGATTGAACGCTTGTACAATGAGTTTACTCCTAAAAGTTGAGAGTAGTGGTTTGCTCTTGAGCCCACAAAATTTTATTCGGATTCTTTATGATAACTAGTGGGATCGAGACAAGGTGTCGCCCCTACGGGGCTGCCAACTGAGAAAATAGCCAAAATACCCATACCTGAGCCCCATCGGGGCAACATCTTTGTAAGACTAACAATAGTAGGGATATAGCTCCGTAGGAGCGACACCACGCTGCACTAGGCATTGTAGCCAAATAAAATTTTGATCCGTGCTTTAATTTCTGGCAGAGTTGACTTTCCGGAGCAGACTCATCGTTAGAACAATAACAATTTTTTCGTCAAAACCCTTTTTCCTTCTGCGGTTTCTATCGTAATCTTTTTCTTCTTTATCAGATTTACCCAAGTATTGTCCCAAAAATCACACAGCTCTTCTTTTGTCAAATGGGCTACATCGTGACCTTCTATTTTCAGGATGGGGACACCACTTGGAATGCTATCCTTTAATGGGTGGTCAGCCCACTCTGCGACTACTTTTATCTGATTATGTCGATAATCCGGACGAAGCATCAACTCAAAGACTTCTAGGCTATCTGCCTTAAAATCAGAGATGGAGTCTAATAATAATTGATGATGATCCGAATCAATCGTCAGCAGAAAGTGCTCAAAAAACTTATTTCCCACGAGAGAAGAGCCGTTTTCTCTATATCTCACCAATTTATTGGTCAATTGATAATCTCCAATAGTTATAGACTTCGCAATAGCTCTTTGTGAGTCTTTGGTATATTCACCGTACAAATCAAAACCCAACTCGTTTTTAAGTAAGGCCGTTTTGGTGTTTGGATTTTTTTCCTTTACCTGCTCTAAGTATTTATAACTAGAAAGAATCAACCCACCAAACCCCGTGTCAAATGTATAATATTTCTGTACCCCTTCAATCGTGACAGGCAGTCTTGTATTTCCCCATTTCTTGGGATTCATTTTATAAGAATAAGCTTCTTTGGAAACAGAGAAATTAGTCATGTCATCTGTAAATCTAATTTTTTTATTTTCATAATCTATTTGCCAATTAGCTTTTCGCATCACATTATTGCCAAGCACACCATCTATATGATAACAGCCTCCTAGTGCATTTAGAGATTCCGACATATCCAACAATACGGCACCGGTATTCTGAAATCTTATTCCACCGATATTTAATTCATTAATCAGAACCATATCCGTCTTTTGGGCTTTCCCGGAAGAGCTTCCAATCTTAGAATGACTCTTTACATCTAATGCAATCCCCTCCAAACTTTTCTTATCCAAAGCACTAACAAAAGCGCCGGTATCAAACACAAAATGAAATGGCCGGTTTTGGATAGACACTTCAATTACGATATAATCTTTAATGTATTCAAAAGGAATGGTCTTATCAAAATGCTTCTCCACAACAGCCCCTTTCTTGGCCAGCCTAACCGTCTTACTCATAAAACAGCTACTCAAGCTGAATAGCAGAATCAAAAGGTAGAAAATTTTCTTCATGATGGTAAGGTTTTAGCGACTTTCCAAATATTGAGTTTCTCATGATGTAAGACCACCAAATTTTATTCTGTTTGGAGATTTTGTTCAATCGTTCAACTGTTCAACTGAAAGCATTGATAATCAATTGGTTATGAGAATCAGTTGAACGATTGAACGCTTGAACAATTGAACAGAAGGCCTGCATCACGAATAAAATTTGGCAACTTCCCCAACTATTTCAAAACTCAACTTTCGGATAGTTCATTAATAAAAAAAAGTAACTGTTCGGATTGGACTCCATATAGAGCAACAAATTACGGGTGCGCAGATTCAAAGGCCAAGCGTATGAAGACCGGAACACCACAAGCTCCAAGCTTAGCGATAGGTTGCCATCAACTCCTTCAACTAACGAAGTCCGTAGGACAAATGAATCAACTAACGAAGTCCGTAGGACAAGTGAATCAACTAACGAAGTCCGTAGGACAAGTGAATCAACTAGCGAAGCTTGCGAGCGAATCAACTTCTTCAACTTCTTCAACTTCCTCAACCGCTTACCCATAAAAAAGTAGCCCCGCCAGGACTCGAACCTGAATCTAAAGTTTAGGAAACTTTTGTTCTATCCCTTGAACTACGGGGCCAATAGTTGTGCAAAGATACTTAATCTTGGGAGATTTCCAAAATCCCGTGGGGATTGCCATGCGTCCCTTCCTATTTTCCTAGAAGCACCAAAGCATCTTGCAGCAGGGCATAAAACCGCTGAACAGAAGCTACTTCTACCCTTTCGTCCGGAGAATGTGCTCCGCGGATATTAGGCCCAAAAGAAATCATTTCCGTTTGGGGATATTGTTTTTTGATGATGCCGCATTCCAGACCGGCGTGGCAGGCCGAGATTTTGGGCAATTTTTTGTATTTCTTTTTATAGATTTTGGATAAAGTGGTATTGATTTTGGCATTGGGTTCGGGTGCCCAGCCGGGATAACTTCCTGTAAATGTGACCGTTGCACCGGACAACTCAAAAGCAGCTTTCACCGCATGGGCACATTCCATTTTCTCGGAATCGACCGCCCCCCTAGTCAAGCAATCTACTTGGATGTTTCCACCTTTGACAGTGACTTTGGCGACATTATTGGATGTTTGAACTAAGCCTTCAACATCCGGAGACATCCGGTAAATTCCATTCCAAGCCGCCGCTAATGAAGCTAGGAAGGCAACCTGTTGTGCCTTCTTCATGACCTTTCGCGGCTTTCTGGCCTTGACGAGTTCGATGACTAGATTAGGGTCGGTGGTTTGGTACTCGGCACGAATATCTTTAGTGATTTCTTCGAGTACTTGCGCAAATTTATCTTTTTTGGATGTTGGGAATGCAATGGTTGCGAAGGCTTCTCTAGGAATCGCATTTCGCAAGCTGCCCCCTTCAAAAGTGCTCATTCTGACTTTTACCGACTCGTCTAAGCTTCTAATGATTCTACCCAAGATTTTATTGGCATTCCCGCGCCCCAAATGAATGTCCATTCCGGAGTGCCCGCCTTTCAGCCCTTTGACCACCAATTTATAAGTAGTCCATTTGGTTTTTGCCGAAAGGCTCTGCTCCGAATAAGTATTGGAAATATTTACATCTACGCCACCGGCGCAACCAATGGTCATTTCGTCTTCATCTTCGGAGTCCAAATTAAGTAAAATCTTACCATCCAACAGCCCAGGTTGCAAGGCAAAAGCTCCGGTCATACCCGTCTCTTCATCGATGGTAAACAAGGCTTCAATGGCCGGATATTTTTTCTTTTTTTCCGCAAGGACGGCCATAATCGCTGCGACTCCGATACCGTTATCCGCTCCTAGTGTCGTTCCTTTGGCTTTGACCCAACCATCTTTATCGACATACATTTGGATGCCCATCGTGTTAAAATCAAAGTCCGTATCGTTATTTTTTTGAGCTACCATATCCAAATGCCCTTGCAAAATAATAGGGCTCGCCTTTTCCAAACCTTTGGCAGCCGGCTTTTTGATGATGACATTACCCACTTCGTCAGTATAAGTCTCTAAACCCAAATCTTCCCCGAATTTTTGGATAAACTCAACGGCTTTATGCTCCTTTTTAGAAGGTCTAGGGTGACTATTCAAATCTGCAAAATACCCCCAAAGGGCTTTGGGTTCTAGGTTTCTAACTGCTTTACTCATTTGGTTTTGGCTTTAATTAATTCTTTGAACTAAGAGCAATAAGGTGATGATGGTCGTCGCTTGCGCAATAGTATCGCCGAGCAACTTGCCCCAATCGACCGGTTCTTTTTCTTCTTCTTTTTTCTTCTCTGTTTTGGCCTGTGCACCCACATAGATGGTAGCTCCTTTTTTCACTTTCGGATAGATGTTAAAAACTAAGAAGTTCTTCGTTTCCTTTAATTGGCCATTAGGATAGCGAACAGTGATTAGTCGTTTTTTTCCGTATTTACTCGTGCCACCGGCATATTCATCGACGTAAAAATTGGCTCGACGTCCCGGGTGGAATGGGACATTAATTCGATTATTGGGTCCGATTACATCCTTATTATAAAGCTCACCGACCTTGGTTGCTCCTTGCACGCTCACAAAATCCTGCATTTTGGGGATATTGATGACATCGCCTTCTGTGAGCACCATGTTAAACTTAGAATTCTTATTTTTAAAGACTTCATCCAAACGCAAAATAACATAGCCCACACCATCTTGCTTACGATACAAGGTTGCCCCCGCCAAAAAAGCTTCATCCGTCGGGCCGCCGGCCTTGGTCAACATTTCCAACAGCTTTTCATTGTCTTTAGTGATGGCATAAGTCCCGGGATAAACCACTTCACCGGAAATGGTCACATTTTTCTGAAACTCAAAATCAGGCAACAATCTCACCCGTACTTGGTCATAGGGCATCAAAATCACATCTTCTCCTTCGACCAAGCCATCTTCTCCGATGGTGACATCTACCTTCCTTGTTTTGATGGGGGTTTCGCTAAAGTCGATACGGTAGATTTCCACCCGGTGTTTGTCTGCATTTTGGCGCAAGCCACCGGACATCAACAACAGCTTATTCATGGTCAAGGAAATATCATAAGGATAATCCCCCGGCTTGCGAACGCCCCCCGAAATCATCACATTGGCATCATCCAAATAGGTGTCATTATTGGGGATAAACAAGCGGTCAAACGGCTCTAAAACCAAATTAGCTGACGAATTAGGATGCGCCACAGCTTCTTTGACATCCACTAAAATATATTCAATGTCCTTACTATTTTCTTCTTTCTTGCGATAAATAAAACCAAAATCCGTCGCTTTTGGCGCAAGCCCATTAGCCATCTGAACTAAGTCTTCAACCTTCAAATCCTTACTCCGGTCATAAGGCATTTTCAGGGGGCGTCTGACCGAGCCGGAAATAGAAACGACTGCTTTATCCACAAATTGACTTTGCGCATAGATGATTAATTTATCCATGGGCATCAGCAAAATATTTTCGGGAGAAGCATGGTTTTCTAAGGCTTTCGCCAAATCAATCCGCTTAAATTGATAAGTCCCATCATTATTTTTTCTTTGCAGAAAAGCCAAATCGGTCTTAGAAGTCTTTAAGAGCTTTCCTTTGGTCACCAAATCAGCGACTTTCCACCCTGTTTCTATTTCATACTCACCGGGCAAGGCCACTTCTCCGGTTATTTCCACAAAATTTTCATAACGCTGTGGGATAGAAAAAACCCGGACAACATCTCCATTCAGTAAGCTATAATTTTTGGCTTTTGCAAAATCCAAATCTATCAACTTCTCTTCTTGCCCTTGAAAGCGTTTGATTTGAATTTTACTGTTGTAGGCATTGGCTTTGAATCCACCGGCATATTTGATTAAATCGTTCAAATTTTCATCACCGGTCAATTCATATCGAAAAGGACGAATAATAGCACCGGAAATAGAGACCACCTTCTTACTAATCGGAATATGAATATAATCCCCATCTTGAAGATAGGCATTTTGAGCAATCCCGGGATTGGCCAAATAGTCATAAACATCCAACTTAACCGGAGCTTTACCCGGCCGAATCAAGGTAATGTCCCGTACAGACCCAATATCCGACGGCCCGCCGGATGCAACGAGTGCATTAAAAGCCGTATTAATGGCCGGTAGCGTATAACTTCCCGGATGGATGGCTTCGCCCGTAATATTTACCGTAATCGTCCGCGAATAATTCAGATTAACAGCAAATTCATCCGGTCTAAAATTATAATATTTGGAGAAAGCCCGTCGCAATAGTTTTTTGGCATTGCCCAAGGTTATTCCCTTGACAAAGATAGGTGCCATCTTATCCGGCTTGATATAGCCTTCCGTATTGACTTCGTAAGATTTGGACAATTCCGAATACCCCCAAATGCTGATATTCACAATATCTTTGGGCCCCAACTCGTATGTCTCCGGTGCACGCACATCGGTCGCTTGGTTATAGACTTTGATGCTTTTGTTGCGGAAGACATCGTGTCCGTAAATATTGGTAGGTGGGGCGTTGGTATTTTTTTCTTCTAAAATTTCTTCACTGATGGCTTCATCAACCGTTTTACCACTTTCCACGGCTTTCTGCACATCTTTGGCGGCATCGGAGGAGAGTTTTTGGACTTCATCCGCCACTTGTTTTTGGACGACTGCTTTTTCTTTTTTCGCATCTGCAGCTTTGACCTTGGCCATGGCCTTCTTCTCGGCTTCCAACTCGGCCATAGCTTCCCGGATGGTGGCTTCCATGGCCGGTAATTCTTCGGGTTTGACATTATCAATATCAATCCCTTTTTCGAGTAATTTAGCCCGCATTTCTTCTTCCGAAATGCCGCGTTTGGCTAATTCCGCTTGAGCCATAGCCGGTGTTTGGGCATATACATTTGGGGCAACCCCCAACAGAACAATGATTAAAAACAGCTTAAAAAGTTTACTTAACATTGAGGCAAGTTTATGTGTCCTAACAAAAAGCAACGAAAAAACAAGAGCCCAAGAATCATGGGGCTCTTTTCATTGCGGCCGTAAGGTAAAAAAACGAGTATTCGGCAGGAAGTACATAAAAATACCTCCTACCGAATAGCAAGTGTAAAAGTATAAAAATCTCGACAAATAGTTATTCGTCGTATTGTTTTTTATAGTAATCCTGATAAGCGCCGGTGGTCACATTGTCCATCCATTCGACGTTATTCAGGTACCATTTTGCGGTTTTGATAAGTCCTTCCGGAAATTTCACCGAAGGTCCCCAGCCTAGTTCATTCTTTAATTTACTGGCATCAATGGCGTATCGCTTGTCGTGTCCCGGTCTATCTTTTACGAAAGTAATCAATTTCTTGGAAGCGCCTTTCTCCCGCCCCAATTCTTCGTCCATGATGTCACAAAGCAAATAAATCAGGTCAATATTAGTCCACTCATTATTACCGCCTATGTTATAGGTCTCCCCGGATACGCCTTTGTGGAAAATCACATCAATCGCATTGGCATGGTCTTCTACCCACAACCAATCCCTGGTATATTTTCCATCGCCATAAACAGGCAACGCCTTGTTATGTTTGATATTATTGATAAAAAGTGGCAATAATTTTTCAGGAAACTGATAGGGGCCGTAATTATTAGAACAATTGGACAAGACTACAGGCATCCCATAAGTATGATAATAAGCTCTTACAAAGTGGTCACTACTCGCCTTGGACGCAGAATACGGTGAGCGCGGGTCATAAGGTGTCGTCTCCTTAAATAACCCGGTGGCTCCTAAAGTGCCATAGACTTCGTCCGTTGACACGTGATAAAAGAGCTTGCCGTCAAAATCCTGCCAATAGTTTTTGGCGGCATTGAGCAAGACGACCGTACCGATGACATTGGTTTCCACAAAAGCCATCGGATTGGAAATGGAGCGATCCACATGCGATTCCGCCGCCAAATGAATGACGCTATCGACATCATATTTGGCTAAAACCGCTTGCACTTCACCGGAATCAGTAATATCCACCCGCTCGAAAGCATAATTGGGCTTGTTTTCTACGTCCTTTAGGTTCTCCAAATTACCGGCATAGGTCAAAGCATCCAAATTGATAATCCGATAATCCGGATACTTGTTGACCATCAAACGAACCAAATGGGAGCCGATAAAACCGGCTCCCCCTGTAATCAATATATTTTTCTGAAAAGACATCTTAATCTACTTTTACGACTTTTTTGAAATACTCATAAGTTTTGCGCAAGCCTTCGGCTCTAGGCACTCTAGGCTCCCAATCCAATACTTTTTTGGCTAAGCTGATGTCCGGTCTTCTCCGCTTGGGATCATCTTCCGGAAGGGGTTTATAGACCTTATGCGCCTTGGGATTGCCTACGATCTCTAAGATTTCGTCGGCGAAAGTATTCATCGTAATTTCAGAAGTATTACCCAAATTGACCGGTAAATCATAATCACTCAACAACAAACGGTAAATCCCTTCCACCAAGTCATCGACATAGCAGAAAGAACGCGTTTGGGTGCCATCTCCAAAGATAGTCAATCCTTCTCCGCGAATCGCTTGCGAGAAAAAAGCCGGCAATACGCGCCCGTCATTGACTGCCATTCTAGGGCCGTAAGTGTTAAAGATACGGACAATCCGTGTTTCTAAGCCATGAAAAGTATGGTAAGCCATGGTAATCGCTTCTTGAAAACGCTTGGCTTCATCATACACCCCGCGCGGACCGATGGGATTTACATTTCCCCAATAATCTTCTGTTTGCGGGTGTACCAAAGGGTCGCCATAAACTTCAGAAGTAGAAGCAATCATAAATCTCGCACCCTTAGCTTTCGCCAAACCTAAAAGATTGTGCGTACCCAAAGACCCTACCTTCATAGTTTGGATAGGCATTTTCAGGTATTCGATGGGGCTGGCCGGAGACGCAAAGTGCAAGATATAATCCAGTTTGCCCGGCACATGCACAAATTTAGACACATCATGAAAATAGAACTCAAAATGCTTTTCAGGCATCAAATGAGCAATATTATCCATACTTCCGGTAATCAAATTATCCATTCCGATGACGTGATACCCTTCTTTCATGAAGCGGTCGCTCAAATGCGAACCCAAAAATCCGGCTGCACCGGTGATAAGAACTCTTTTCATTGTTGTAATTTTTTTTAAAACTGTTTAGGCACCCGCTATTTTGGTCAAAAAATGCCCTTTTTGCGCCTGTTTTTGCTAAAATTTTCTCACGTAGGGACGCACGGTCGTGCGTCCCTACGTCAACATACACAAAAATGCCTATTTTTTGCCTTAAAAATAGGAGTACCTAAACAGTTACTTTTTTTTACCATTCAGCCCCGCTAATTTTTGTTAGAAAATGGGAACCTAAACAGTTACATTTTTTTAGATTTTGGCAATAAATAGGGCTGTTTATTCATGGGATTTTACGAAAGTGCCGGGATAAAAGTTCTAACAAATTGACTTTCAAGCTCCCAACGTCAAAAATCCGGTGCAAAGGTAATGGAATTGGGAAAAAGATGCTTGAGTTTCAGTATTCTCTAACACCACTGAAGTCAAGCTCCCATATTTTACGAAATTTACTACAATAACAACAAACTTAACCCATAACAATTTACTCCCCAATCACCTAGGACACTCACCTGTACGAAGACAACAAAATAGCCTGCTAAAAGCTAAAACATAATACACAAAAATGCGTACCCAAACGAAAGCCCGGACACTCGAGCACCACACAAACTTACCCAAAGAAGGCTGCTACTCTTTAGCAAAAGACCAAAATCAAATTAAGAAAATGAAAAAGATATTCTTCCTGCTCCCAGCCGCCCAAGCCTTAACCGCCCAAACCCGTTGGTACATCAACCAAGAAGCCGAATCAGATAGTAACAACAGCCAAAGCCCAAGCGCTCCTTTTCGATTGGTCAACAAAGCGATCAAGGTAGCCGATGACTATACGGGATTGACACGGGACAACCAACCGGATTTAGGTGCGCTTGAATATTTTGCTCCGGATGCGATTATGGATGCGCTTGCGCAAAAAATAGAATGCTACCCCAATCCATTTTCGGACGTCATTCATTATACAAATCCATCGTTTGCGAAAGCAGACACCCATATAATTAGTATTTCGGGTCAAAATTTTGACGGGATGGTTTATTGGGCTTCCGCCAAATATAACGCCATTGATACCCATCTTTTGCCGAAAGGCATTTACATCTTGACACTCCAAAACCAAGCAAGCTTACAGGTCAAAGACTAATTGAGAAAACATGATTTTACAACAATTCACCAGAAATATTTGGACAGCTTCTGTCCCATTGATTCCGGCTGAATGATTGCTTTACACTTACACAAAAATTTAAAACATGAAGTATTCCCTATCATTTTTGCTTGCACTATTGCTTAGTGCTTGGTCGCCAACTATTTTTGCGCAAGCGACACTTTCCATTCCCGATTGGCACTTTATCAATCCCTCGGTGATTCCCAAACCGACTCCCGATATGCCCGAATATGCAAAATTATTATATGCTGACGAAGTTAATTTAATGGAACTGGACTCAGCCTATAAAGCCTTCTATGACCAACGGGGCTGGGAACACCAAAAAGAAGATTTGGAGCATGATGCTTACGCCAAATTCTTTAAAATGTGGTACGATGGAGCCCGGAATTTTGTGGACGATAACGGAATGGTCAAAGTGATGAATACCCACGACTTACTCCTTTTGCGCAAGCACTACAAAGCACTAGAAACCCAACAAAATAGTCAGGTCACTTCCCGCGGGGTCAATAGCACTTGGTCTTTTTTGGGGCCCAAACGTACGATTTGGAGAGCCGACCACAAGCCTAGCCAACCGGTAGCTCCTTGGCAAGCTAATGTTTACTGTATTGCGGTGGCTCCGTCCAACCCTTCCATTTTGTTTTGCGGTAGTGAAACAGGAGAAGTGTATAAGACCACAGATAAAGGACTCAATTGGACACCTTTGAACCAATTTAATTGGGGGGGCGCCATCTCGTCCGTTGCTATCCATCCGACCAATCCGGATATTGTTTATGTAGGTCTAAAAAGTGATTTAGTCAAATCTACAGATGGCGGTAGCACGTGGAATATCGTCCATACAACTACGGGTTTGGGTTGTAATGCCATAGCCATTAGTCCGACCACCCCCGAAACCGTATTGGCTGCAACCAACAAAGGCTTACTAAGAAGCACCAATAGCGGCTCTTCTTGGCAGATTATCGATAATAAGCATTTTGTCGATGTCAAGTTTAGGCCCAACGACGGCACAACCGCCTACGCACTCGCCTACTCAGGCAACCCTAGCACCTATTCTTTTTACAAATCAACAGACGGCGGCACCAACTTCCAGCTAAAGATGACCGACTGGCCCGATGTTTATGAAAAAAGTGGTGGACGAATCTGCGTTACCCCCGCCAATAGTGACTATGTTTATGCCGTCCTACTGACCGAAGACGCCAATAACGCCAACCAAAAGCCGTATGTCCTAAAAACGACCGACCAAGCCGAACATTGGACAACCATAGCCACCGGCGCCGGTAATACTTTTCCGCTAACCAACGGACAAGGGTATTATGATTTAGACATCGTGGCTTCCCATGTCAACCCGGATCATCTCATAGTTGCTACAATAACCGCCTTTAAGACTACGGACGGTGGTACTTCTTGGACAAAGGTAGGTGGTTATGGGGGTGATTTTGCCATCCATCCGGATATCCAAGAAATGATCAGCATCATGGATGGTTCGACAGAAAATACTTGGATTGCAACCGATGGCGGCACTAATTTTTCCACTGATTTCTTTTCAGACACCACCCATTGGGAAGCCCGTATTGATGGCATTGACGGCTCCGCATTTTGGGGATTCTCCCAAGGTTGGAATGAAGACTATATTGTCGGGGGACGATACCACAACGGAAATACAGCCTTGTACGAGAACTATCCGGATCATCGAGCCTTGAGATTAGGTGGTGCGGAAAGCGTAACCGGTTGGGCCATGCACGGACGAGAGCGATATGCCGCCTTCAACGATATTCCAAATTTGATTATACCCCAAAACATTACAGATGCCCCCGAAGGCTCTTTTACCTTTACTAAATTCCCACAAAATTATTATCACGGGGACGCCTATAGCCGTGTCATGGTGGATTTGGAAGATTATATGACTGCATATCTAGGCGAAGGCAGCACTTTTTGGCGGACTAAAGACGGGGGTGTAACCTGGGAAGCTCTATTTACCTTCCCCAATGGCGCCCTGCCCTATCATTTTGATATATCCCGGGCAGATCCAAACTATATCTACCTGGCTACGGACAAAGGCTTTTTCCGCTCCACTGACCGCGGAGAGACTTTTACCCAAATGTCTTTGCCCGGCAACCTGACGAATGCGCAGGCCGGCTATTTACGTATAGCCGCCAGCTCGTCCGACAAAAACAAAGTATGGGCAGTCAACCAAAAATCATCAGCTGCCAGCTCCAAGGGTAGAGTCTTTGTATCCACTAATGGAGGCAATACGTGGACAGACCTAACTACGCCGACCATCCAAGGCAGAAAATGGGCAGCCCTTGCCCACCAAGCCGGTACTAATGGCGGAGTTTACATCGCTTCTGACAGGGGCATTACAGGTACCATGCCCGCCAAGGTGATGTATCGTGATGCCACCATGGACGATTGGCAGGATTTCTCTGACGGTCTTCCGCTTAGTGCCAATCCTACCAAGCTTCTCCCCTTTTACCGGGACGGGAAGTTGCGTTGGGGCGGCAATCGCGGGGCTTGGGAAATTGACTTTTATGAAGAAAACTGGACTCCCATCCCCCAACCTTTTGTCAACGGCAAAGACAAAACTTGCTCCAGAGATACTTTTCGTTTTGATAGTTATTCCGTGGCCAAAGCTACGGCCACCTATGCTTGGAGCATGCCCGATGCCACTTGGACATCTGGTCTCAACCAACGCAAAGCCAAGGCATTATTCCCAAGTGGAGGCCCTTATACCGTGACCTTAACCATCACTCAAGACGGACAAACTTACTCCAAATCCTTAGACATCACCGTAGGCTCCGGCTGTGATGCTGAACCTTTACCGGGCAATGCCCTAAACCTTAGCGGCAACAGTTCGGACTACGCAAAGACCATCGAAGCGCCTAATTTCTCAAGCAATACCGTTACCTTTTCTGCTTGGATCAAACGAAATGGTACTCAGAAAAACAATGCAGGAATTGTATTTGCCAGGGGGAGTTCTTCGGCAGGATTAAACTTTAAAAACAATAACGAATTAGGCCTACATTGGAATAATTCGTACGGCTCGTGGCATAGCGGTTTTACAGTGCCGGATAATGAGTGGACTCACGTTGCACTGGTCATAACGCCTACCCAACTAACTGTCTATATGAATGGCGTACCAAGTAGCAGAACCGGTAATTATGCCCCCTATGATTTTAACACCGAAATAATCTTCGGAGCCGACCCACAAAAGAATAACCGTCGCTTCAAAGGAGATATTGACGAAGTATTATTTTATAATCGGGCTCTTAGCCAAGATGAAATTAGAGAACTCATGCACCTGACCCGTGAGCCGGACACTGAAAGTGATTTGGTGTCCTATTGGCAATTTAACGAAAACAGTGGTGTCGCTACGGATCGGAAAGGCATTAATCACGCTGTGCTGTTAGGTGCGGCCGCCAGACAATCATCCGATGCACCGGTAGGCCCGGGCATCAGCCAACGCCTAACTGTCAATAGCGGCGGTACTTATGCTTTTACAAACACAGATTTGTCTTTGACCTTTGCCAATGGAGCTAATACCTATCCCGATGGCGAATTGTGCGTCACTCGTTTGGACATCAGTCCTGATGTGGATGCTACCACCTACCAAACGCCTTCTTATTGGATTGTACACAACTATGGCAACAATACTAGTTTTGACGAACTAACCAGTCTAGACTTTGCCAACGTGCCGGTCGATGCCGATTTGGAAGCCAATCCGGCTAATGCGAGTTTGTACAAAAGAGCCAGTAATGCCCATGACGTCGCTTGGGTCAAGCAAGATGATGCAGATGCTACGACCCAAGCCGGTGGCATCATTTCGTTTAGTGCAAATAATAGCCAAACTTCTTTCAGTCAATTTATTATAGGTTATGCGCAAGCGCCTTTACCGGTTGAATTACTTGATTTTAAAATCCGACTCAATCGCAAAAAACAAGTCGATTTGATTTGGAATAGTGAAACAGAGATAGATTTTGACCACTATGAAATTCAGCGCAGTGGAGATGGTCGCTCTTTCAAGAATATCCAATCTGTCCCGGCCAAAGGGCAAACCAATCAAATGCAATCCTATCATGCCATTGACACCCACCCGCTTAGAGGAGTCTCCTACTACCGCCTAAAGATAGTGGATGAAGATGGAGAATACACGTATTCGGACAGCAAGAGTATTGTCATAGATGCCCTTGCGGAAAAAGTCATCTTGTATCCCAACCCACTCAAGCTAGGCGGTACACTTCACATCCAATCGGCAACCAATGAAGTTATCAACCTAAAAATAATGGCCATGGATGGAGAAGAAACCCAAATATATCGGATAAAGGGTAAAGGAAAAATAATACCAAAAGATTTGCCACCCGGTGCCTACGGTTACCTTTTAAGCACTTCGAGTTGGCGTCAATCCGGAATATTGATTATAAAAGGAGACGAATAGACATGACAACTTAGCTTCGCACTTTCCAAAGGTTTTAGACTTTCAAAAATTTAAAGCCTTTGGAAAGTACAGCTATCATTCTTGTTTCAAAGTGATATTAAGCCCTTCGCCGATACATTTTGCCATGGTGACAAAGTCGGACGGCATCAAGATAATGGTTGCGGTATTTTGTCCAGCGCCTACTTCCGAAATCATTGGCATTTCCGAAGGCCAAATATCAACGGAAACGAAGGCAACTAACGGTGTAACGGTTTAACGGGTAACCAGTGCGACTGGGACAAGGTGTCGCCCCGCAGGGGCTTCCATTACCGTGCGATGTTGTCTGATACAAAGGTGTCACCCCTACGGAGCTCACCACAGAGAAGACACAGCCGGCTACATAAGCCTGAGCCCCAGCGGAGCGATATTTTTGTAAGACTAAAATAGTAGGGATATAGCTCCGTAGGAGCGACACCACGCTGCACTAGGCCATTGTAGCCGGATATAATTTTGGGAAGCCAGAAGTAAACCAAGCGGACTCAACAATTGAACAGAAAGCATACATCCGGAATAAAGCTCGTCAACTTTTCCCACGATTTCAAAAGCCCGGCTTTTCGGAGCAGACTCATTGTTTGATTGTCTCCAACTAAAACCCAATTCTCTCAACTAGCGCAGCGAATCAACTTTCTCAACTAGCGCAGCGAATCAACTTTCTCAACTAGCGCAGCGAATCAACTTTCTCAACTAGCGCAGCGAATCAACTTTCTCAACTAGCGAAGCCTGCGAGCAAATCAACTTCTTCAACTTCTTCAACTTCTTCAACTTCTTCAACTTTCTCAACTAGCGAAGCCTGCGAGCGAATCAACTTCTTCAACTTCTTCAACTTCTTCAACTTTCTCACTACTCACTACTCGTCTCAACCTGCGAAGCTCTCAACCACGAAGTCCGAAGGACAAGTTCTCAACCCAGAGAGCCGAAGGCGAACGTCTCAACTTCTTCAACTAGCGAAGCTTGCGAACGAATCAACTTCTTCAACTTC
>Ga0256832_1000937_pt1 | contig 19485 bp, 16 predicted proteins | sample 134614metaG_FD_190534 | JGI IMG/M metagenome (GOLD analysis project Ga0256832, IMG submission 190534) | Hydrothermal vent microbial communities from Lau Basin, Pacific Ocean - 134-614 | ecosystem: Environmental > Aquatic > Marine > Hydrothermal vents | place: Pacific Ocean: Lau Basin | collected...
GTGATGAAGTAAAGTCCCAAATAAAAACCCAAATCATCTCAACCTGCGCAGCACTCAACAACGAAGTCCGCAGGACAAGTCTCAACAAGAGAGCCGAAGGCGAACGTCTCAACTTTCTCAACTAGCGAAGCGATTCAACTAGCGAAGCTTGCGAGCGATTCAACTTTTTCAACTAAAAACCCAAACAAAAATCCAAATATCCAGTGATGAAGTAAAGTCCCAAATAAAAACCCAAATCATCTCAACCTGCGCAGCACTCAACAACGAAGTCCGCAGGACAAGTCTCAACAAGAGAGCCGAAGGCGAACGTCTCAACTTTCTCAACTAGCGCAGCGAATCAACTTCTTCATCTTTCTCAACCACAAAAGTCAAGCATTCAGCAATAGAACCAAGAACAAACCTCTAACCAAGCCAAAGACCAAAAGCAGCTTGCTGCGTCCAAAAGACCAAAGACCAAAAGCGCCACCGGCGCGCACTAAAAACCAAAGACCACTACCCAAACAACCGCTCATACAACTCCTCCACCTTGGCAAAAGCCACGACTTTAAGATGGTATTTCGATAGATCCAAGCCCTTTAAATTATACTTGGAGATAAACATCACTTCAAATCCAAGCCGGTCTGCTTCCTGAATGCGTTGTTCTATCCGGTTGACTGCTCTGATTTCTCCGGAAAGTCCCACTTCGCCCGCAAAGCAATACTTGGAGGGAATCGCTACATTCTCCAAAGAAGAAATTAAGGAGGAGATAATGGCCAAATCCAGTGCCGGATCTTCGATGCGGATACCGCCGGCAATATTGAGAAAAACATCATTGAGTCCGAAGGGGAAATTGCCCCGCTTCTCTAAAACAGCCAGCAACATGGACAGACGCCGCAAATCAAAACCGGTGGCAGAGCGTTGTGGATTGCCATATACGGCTCTGGTGACTAGCGCTTGGGTCTCAATCAACAACGGGCGCATACCTTCTAAGGTGGCTGCGATGGCACTCCCGCTCAAATCTTCTTCTTTTTGCGAAAGCAATAACTCGGAAGGGTTGGATACTTCTCGTAGGCCGGTAGCTTGCATCTCATAAATGCCCAACTCATCGGTCGAGCCAAAGCGATTTTTCAGGGAGCGCAAAATTCTATAGGTGTGATGGCGATCTCCTTCAAATTGGAGAACGGTATCGACAATGTGTTCCAAGAGTTTGGGGCCGGCAATCCCGCCTTCTTTAGTGATGTGTCCAATCAGGACGATAGGGATGTTATTTTCTTTGGCGTAGCGTTGTAATTCGCCGGCACATTCTCTGATTTGAGACACGCTGCCGGGCATGGATTCAATCAAAGGCGAAGATAAAGTCTGGATAGAATCCACAACGATAAGAGCCGGCAGGAGCTCATTAGCCTGTCGAAAAATGTTTTCGGTGTTGGTTTCCGATAAAATGTAACAATCTGACGGCTTATCTAAGATTCGTGTGGCTCGCATTTTAATTTGCTGTTCACTCTCTTCTCCGGAGACATAAAGGACTTTTTCACGAATATTCAAGGCTACTTGGAGCATTAAGGTGGATTTGCCAATGCCGGGTTCACCACCAATCAAGACTAAAGATCCAGGTACAATACCGCCACCAAGAATTCGATTAAATTCATTATCCGGTGTTTTTAGTCTAAAAAGAGCCGTTTTTTGGATTTCAGAGAGCTTTTTTGGGGTAGAAACAGATTTTTTTTCATTTTTCCCACGCCATAATTTTTTTATGCTGTCTTCTTTTGTTTCCTTTGCGATGACTTCTTCGACGAGCGTGTTCCATTCTTTACAAGAAGGGCACTGTCCTTGCCATCTAGGCGCACTAGCGCCACAATTTGTGCAAAAAAATGCTGTTTTTACTTTTGCCAAAACGTTGTTAACATTAAATTAAGAAAAAAAACAGGAATTTATCCTGTCACAATTTGCGTCTTTTTGAAAAAAAATATACCTTTGTGCCATAATCAAGACAACACAAGCTAAAAGAGCTTTTAAAAATAATTGTTTTCATTTGGTTTTTTGGGGTTATGCAGGGTGCTACGTTTCGACGATAGTGCCCTGTTCTTATTTTTATCTGTGTATAACCCCAAATTCCATTTTTGCTCAAAAGTGTCTGTATGGGCTCTTTAGTTATTTTGCATTCCCCTTCAAACCGGTATTCATCAGCAAAAAAATCCCCCCAATTTCACCAATAATCTCACAAAGCGTGTAATTTTGCCAAAAAAAAGTTGAAAAAACTAGCCCAACATATTGAAAGTCTGATTTTCGTTGCCGAATCTCCCATCAAATTTGCGGATATCCAAAGTGTTTTGGAGGAGTTGTTTGACGCAAAGGTAAAGAAAAAAGATATAGAAGCTGCGATTGAAGTCATTAAAACCAGATATGCTTTAGATGATTCGGCCATCGAATTGGTGCAAATTGCCGGTGGCTATCAATTTTTGACGAAAGGTGCCTTCCATAATACTGTCGGCATCCTGCTCAAACAAAATTCAAAAAAGAGATTGTCAACCGCCGCACTCGAAACGCTTTCCATCGTTGCCTACAAACAGCCGACTACCAAAACAGAAGTTGAAGCCATTCGCGGAGTGAGCTGTGACTATGCGATACATAAGCTCTTGGAAAAAGAGCTTATCGCAATGGTGGGGAGAGCAGATACGCCGGGGCGACCACTTCTTTATGCGACGAGTGAAAAATTTATGGACTATTTTGGGCTCAAGGATTTGTCGGAGCTGCCCAAACCTAAAGAATTCAAGACCCACTCGAATACCATCGGGACACCGGAAAAAGAAGAAGATATCCAATTTGTGGAAGTGACTCCGGTCGATTCGGCTATTGATCCGATTTTGGTAGTGGAATATGATTTATTGGATGCCACGGAATTAGCCGCAGCGGTCGAAAGGCATCAAAAAGCTCAAAGTCCGGATTTGGATTCTGCCGATGATGATTTTCAGGATACGATTATGATTGCGGATTATGAAGATTGATGAGTGGGGATGCGTACATCTTTACGAATCATACATCCGAAATAATGGGCAGTCTGAAAGTGACCCGGGTACCCTTTGTGTCTTGATTTTTTTTAGACACATCTTCTACGACTAAGACGATATTTTTGCGTAGCTTCTTGTTGAGCACTTCCAAGCGGTCTTTAGTGATTTGGATGGATCTGGAATTGTGTTTGTGGATATTTTGGGTTTGGGAATCAATCCCAACGCCGTTGTCTTTGATGGTAAATTGGATTTGTTGGTCAATTTTGTCAACTTTTATGTCGATATGTCCGCCTTCTTTTTTACCGGAAAAGCCGTGTTTGATGGCATTTTCCAGAAAGGGCTGCATCAACATCGGGGGCACAAAAACTTTTTCTTGAGAAATGGTGGGGTCACAAGAGATGTGGTAATCAAATAAATGGCCATGCCGGAGCTTTTCCAAGCGAAGATAGTGTTCGATGGATTCTAATTCATCTGCCAGGGGGACATATTCTTGGCTGGAACTCTCTAGGATAGAACGCATCAGCTTGGCAAAGGATGACAAATAGACCGCCCCGGCTTCAATCCCGTTTTTAAGTGTGAATGACTGAATCGCTGTCAAAGCATTGAACAGAAAATGTGGTTTGATTTGGGCACGGAGCAATCTTTGTTCGAGTTCCAGATTGTGTTGGGTTGCTTGTAATCTTTTGGTTCGGAAATACAACCAACTCACCACGCCTAATAATAAACTAATCGCCAAAATTCCGAAAATAATAGCGCGGCTCATTTTCTTATCTTTGGCCAGAAGGGCGATTTTCCGGTCTTTTAATTCGGATTGATATTGGGCGGTTAGTTCTTCGATTTGTTTTTTGACCGCAAGGCCTTCGATACTATCTTTGACAGCGATGTAAGACCGGTAATAAAGCAATGCTTGTGCCGGTTGGTTGAGTTTTTCGTAAGACTCGGAAATCGCTAAAAGGATTTCGGATTTTATATTTCCGCTTTCGCTAAAATGGCTATTCTTTAGTGCTTTGTCAAAAAAGGTTAATGCCTTTTGGTGCGCCCCCAAGCCTTGATAAACTTTGCCTAGGCTCATGTAGGTATTGGGCAAATTATATTTATAATGTTCGGCTATCGGTAGGATGTATTGTAGTGTTTTTTCGGCTTGCGCAAAATTATGCTGATCCAAATAGATTAGACCCAAGACGCCGTAGGCATTGATTAAGCCGGTAGAGTCTTTGGCGCGTTCAAATCGAGCAATTGATTTTTGGGCAAAATCAAAGGCTTGTTTATCATTCTTTAGATCAAGGTAAATGTTGGCGATGCTCTGTAAATAATGCCCCACTTCACTGTCCGAGCCTGATTTTTCTCGCAAGTTTAAGGCATATTGATAATGAACCAACGCCGTATCTAATTTGGCTATCTTTCGATAGATCATGCCTAAGTTGTGGTTGGCAGCAGCCATTCCTTCTTCAAAATTCAGGTCAGTATAAATTTTTAAAGAAGCCTGAAAAGCCCGGACGGCTTCGGGGAATTTTCCGATTGATTTGTTGGTAATCCCGATGGCATTGTATTCGTTGGCAGCATCTTTTTTGCGATGATGAGCCAGAGCATAGTCTTTTGCTGTGGTAAAACTTTGGATGGCTTGGTCATATTTGGCCTGCTCAAAATAGCTTCGACCGAGGATGAAATAGGCATCATTGACTCCCTGATGGTTTTGAGCTTGCGCAAAAAAATGAATGGCGAGATTTAGGTTTTTTTGAGTTGCCGGATAGTCTCTTTTTTTCCAAAAGGCCCGGCCTAATTCATAATAGATTTCTCCTTTGGCTTGGGGGGTGGCTTCGGTGAGTTCATTTTTCAGGCTGTCAATCGGGTTGGCGAAAGCTTGCCCCATCAATCCCAAAAACAAGAATGGCGTTATCCATTTGAGATACATCATAGCTGATGAAATTTAATAAGTGGACAATAAATGAACTGGATTAGCCCCCTGAACTAGAAGGTCTAAAACCTAAACCGGAAAGCGTAGAACCCACGAAGTTCCCTTTGACAAGTCAAATCGACCTGAGTACAACGCGGCAGTGACCATTCGATGGTAATGAGTTGATTGATGCAAAGATATATATATTATTAGAATTTATTTGTTTCTTTTGTGGTTTGGGAAGTTGAAGAAGTTGATTCGCTCGCAAGCTTCGCTAGTTGAAGAAGTTGATTCGCTTCGCTAGTTGAGAGATTTGGATTTTTGATTGGGGGTTTATTTCATCATTCGATATTCGGGATTCTGCATTCGATATTCTGTTGGTTGAGAAAGTTGTAAGATTTTTTAGCCGCCTACCCGTTACACCGTTGAGTCTGCTCCGAAAAGTCAATACAGTCAAAAATTAAAGCACGTAACAAAATTTTATTCTGTTTACCTTAACTCCTCACTTCTTAGGGGGATTTAGGGGGTTAAAATATGAGCGAAAACAGAATAAAATTTTGTGGACTTAAGAACAAACCACTACTCTCGACTTTTCGGAGCAAGCTCACCGTTACACCGTTCATCTGCCTTCGGCGTTCAAGTGGCAAGATTTCTTTCCTGCCTTCCTTTAACCTTTGACCCTTGACCCTTGACCTTTAATTGCTGCCTTCCCGTTACACCGTTATACCGTTATACCGTTACACCGCTATACCGTTACACCGCTACACCGTTACACCGCTACACCGTTAGCGGTCTCTATCAGGCCGGATATTCTACGAAATTACGAGGCGTTTCGTAGAGGCGGACAGAGAGTGCTAAATTTTCGGGTAAGTGTTTTCTGAGAATATTCCAAATAACAAAGCAGATGTGCTCGGCAGTGGGGACAAGGCCCTGCATTTCCGGAACATCTACATTTAGATTTTTATGGTCAAAGCGGTCTTCGATTTGAACTTTGATAATTTCTTTTAATTCTTTTAAATCAAACAAATAGCCGGTATCCGGATTGACTTCTCCGGTCAGTTTGACGACTAGGTCATAATTATGTCCATGATAATTGGGGTAAGCACAAGGCCCAAATACATCTATATTCTTTTCATCTGTCCACCCGGCATTAAAAATCCGGTGGGCAGCATTAAAATGGGCTTTTCTAAATACAGATATACGCATGGACAAGATAGATTAGTGGATGAGGACAACGTTCTTGTAGTTAACACGATTCGCCCGTAGTTTGTTGAGATGAATCTTAAATGGAGCACTGGGCGCAGTCGGAGTTTGTCCCCATCTGACCCTTTTTGATAATTTATAATTGTCGCAAGTTTCCGGAAAAACATAAAAACTTAGGCTCATGGTTTTTATTTAGTTTTTTTTACCCCCAAATTTGCTTTAAGGTCCGGAAGTAACCGGGCTACCGGGTGGCAAATTTGACCCCACCAGCGTGGTACATGCGGGACATACATACACGACAGGCATAGTTTAGTTATGAATTTGCTTTGATTAAATTTATAACTATATAATTATCAGTGATTTACGGTGTGCAATCAAACAGTAAGAAAACTCCAAAAAATCTAGTACCAACAAACATTCAATAGTCTTCTAATTGAATGTCGCGGTTGTAAGTCGTGTATGTCCCCCTTTGGATGGGGCAAATTTGCCCGGCCTACTACCAAGATAACCACAGGCTTTTTAGAAAATTTGGGGGAGGAGATATCACCAATGCCAAAAGAACAAATGACCCGGTTTTCGCCATATTTAAGTTGAGCGCATTTCAATCTAAACCAATTCCTTTTTTTCTGTAACTGTTTAGGTGCTCCAATTTTAAGGCAAAAAATAGGCATTTTTGTGTATGTTGACGTAGGGACGCACGGATGTGCGTCCCTACGTGAGAAAAATTTAGCCAAAACAGGCGCATAAAGGGCATTTTTTGACCAAAATAGTGGATGCCAAAATAGTTACTTTTTTTCTTAGTGCAGTCTTAGTGTAGTCTTAGTGCAAAACTAAGTGACCTTAGTGGTAAGGTGCATTAAAAAAGAGCTCTTGCTACTTGAACGCCGAAGGCAATGAACGGTGTATCGGTTTAACGGTTTAACGGTTTAACGGCGTAACGGCTAGGCGGCAAAGAGTTCTTGCAATTAAAGGTCAAGGGTCTAAGGTCAAAGGGGCAGCATCCATCCCCCAAGATGATTAAACCACGAAAGCCACCCTATTGTTAACCACCATATTTTATTTTGTATGGAGGTCTTGTTCAGTTGTTTCAGCTGTTTCCTATTTGGAAATCTAATGTAGCAGCCTAACCACTAAGATCACGCAGAAGACACTAAGACTGCACTAAGAAGTCTTAGTGTAATCTTTGTGTAAAACTAAGTGGCCTTAGTGGTAAGGCGCATTAAAAAAGAACTCTTGCGAATTGAACGCCGAAGGCAAATTGAACGTGCAAGGCACAAAGACTACTGAATGACCATTCTAGGCACCGTCCGGTCTCCTTCCTTCCAAGCAATCACCAACTTATGCTTCCCATCCGTAAAGCCATATTCGTAGGCTCCATTTTCTCCGTCTTTGATGATTTCGGAGATTCGGTAGTCCCCAAATTCGGTCACCATCCGCTTCAATAGCCGGTAACTTTTCTTTTCCGAGCTATCTTTATTCAGGATACCACAATGGTCAAAAGGAGCAGCCCAAGGCCCATCATCAATGATGTTATAGACAAATACTTTGTCAAAATCATGGCGCATTGCTAAGACAATGATTCGCAATAAATAGGCCGCCTGTGTCTCTTCTCCCAGCAAATTGGAGTCCCAGCCCACTTCACCAAGCCATAGCGTTTTATCTCGGTAGGGATACATATCCGATAATTCTTTCCGCAAGGTCTCCGGCGGTAAAGTCACTCTAAACGTATCATTTATAGCATAGGCATGCACCTGCAAAATGTCAAAAAGAGACGTATCAATGTCTTTTACTTGGTTGTTTAACAGCGTCTTTCCGAAATAATCCGGGCCTGAATTTTGAATGTCTGCCGAGCAAATTTTCATCGTCTTAGACTTAGAGCGCACGCCTTCGGCCAATCCTTTGCTCCATTGATTGAAGGTTTTGATACCGGGTGTACCGTGTGGCTCATTCCCCACTTCAACGGTGGTAATCAGGCCTTCGAGTGATTCACCGATGGTCTGCCCGTAAGCGAAGCCGGTCTTATAGGCATCTCCCAACTCATTGGCACGGTAAAAACGGTTAGGATAATTTCGTCCGGTGCCTTCAAAGACTTCCAAAGAGATGGTATTGGTCTCAAAAAGCAAAGACCAATCACAGAGCCTGAATTTCCAAGCGGCATTGGTATTTTCCCAGTCACAACTGATATTGGGACACTTAGTCATGCAGGGCTTAGGGACAAAATCTTTGGGTAACCGCCCCTTCATATCATGCCCCATCAAATAAAAAATCCGATTGTTCCTAAAAATAGATGCCTTGCGCAAAGTCTCTTCATTCCCGGACAAGAACAAACCGCCATTAACTCCTATCACTTCTGCAAAAGTGGGCGATGTAATGTCTTTTGACCTTTCAGAAACAGGAAGAATAGGCTCGGTGGCGTTATGACCTTTTTTTTGCGCAAGCGTACAACTACACAATAGAAAAAATAAAATAATCAGACTTGGATACTTCATGGGGTTGTTTCTTGCAAAAATAGGGATTTTTTTTGTATGTAGTATGGACTAACAATAACCTAGCACAGCCAAAAGCCAACCACCGATTTTCAAAATTTACGACAAGGCACCGACCATCCAAACAACTCATCACGCAATCCGACAATCCAACGCCAATTTTGGGACTCTCCCCGACTCCGGAAACCTGTTAGGATTAAAACTTAGGGCTCGTGGTAATAAAATCACTCCACCCCATGCATCAATCTCTTAACCACCGGACTCAGCAATATCGCCAATAAGCCCAACCCTGCCGGTATCACCGTAAATATCAAAAAGAAAGTGGTCATCGAATATTGAGCCGTAATCTCTTCAATGGCGCCTCCCATTTTACCGGCCGTCTTGTTACCGATGGCGACGGCGATATACCATACACCAAACATCAAGGCAATCATCCGTCCGGGCACCAACTTACTAATATAAGACAAAGCCACCGGAGATAAACACAATTCACCCAACGTATGGAATAAGTAGGCTATTACCAACCACATAATGCTCACCGATGCCGCAGCTGCACCTTGCGGAATAGACAACGACCCAAAGGCCAAAGCACCAAATCCAACACCCAATAAAATCAGTCCTAGGCCATATTTTACGGAAGCACTTGGATTGTACTTACTCTCCCACCACTTAGAGAATAAGGGCGCAAACATAATGATAAACAACGAGTTAAGTATAGAGAACCACGAAGCGGGAATCTCCACTTCACTCTCTTTGATGCGACTCACTTTCGCCTTGATAATTGGTGATAGCTCCGACATGGAAACTACTTTGGCGGTTTTTTTTGCATTTAGGTATATAAATTTTTTCTTGACTTTTAGCAAATTTAAATCATCCCCTACTTTGAGCTGAATCGGCTCAATAATACTTTGAGTCTGAGTCACTACTTTGACACCTTCCGGTATTTTAGTAGATTCTGTGATGGGAGTATATTTTTTTTCACCATGGTCATTCACCGTCTCAATTGCCGAATAACTAACTTCGTAGGATGTGGAGCCCAAATCCCTATTAATCATCCAAAAGACAATGCCCCAAATTATCACAAAGCTAGTACCCAAAATGATGTTGGCCAAAGGATATTTGGAAAAGGTCTGCTTAAACAATAAAAACAACACGTAGGAAATAATCGCTATCGGCACCACCGTAATAATCAGATTAAAGATATTAAAAATTGTCGCCCATTGCCCGGACATCACCCGGTTACTAAAATCTTTCGCAAAAATAGTCATCGAGCCACCCGCTTGTTCAAAACTAGCCCAAAAACAAACGGTAAATACCGCAAATAATACAATCGCCAACATCCGGTCTCGAGTCTGCTTAGGATACCGAAATATTCGTGTAAAAATCAAAGTCAAAAAGGTAAATATCCCGGTCAAGATATAATAGTTGGAATAGTCCGTACCCCCGATTTTTAGAAAATTCACATTCGCAATGGCAGAAAGTGGGTCATTAATAATCCAGCTTACGCCAATAATCACACTAATCGCTATCAAGACTTTATCGAAAGATGTGAAGGGATTAAGCCGGTCTTCCGCAAACTCCAACTTGGGTTCTCGCACTTCGCCTTCTTCCAGCTTCACCGGCGCCTTGCCTATATTACCAAAGATGTCTTGGGCAAAATAAAACTGCAACATGCCCATAAACATAAAGATTCCGGCCATACCAAATCCATAACTCCAGCCCACTTTTTCCCCTAAATATCCACACAACAAAATCCCCAAGAAAGCGCCCGCATTGACACCCATATAAAAAATAGTATAGGCGCCATCCTTTTTTTCGGGCGTGTCCTTGTACATGTGTGAGATAATGGATGTCATATTGGGCTTAAATAATCCATTGCCGATAATCAACAAGCCAATACCGATATACAAAAATATATGCGCAAATTCCATGGCCATAGAAGCATGACCCATCGTCATTATAATCGCTCCTAGGACTACCGCTTTTCGATAACCTAAATAATTGTCCGCCAAATATCCACCCAAAATAGGCGTCAAATAAACCATCGCAGTATAAGTACCATACAAAGCCAAAGCCTGCTTACTACTCCAATCCCAGCCGCCAATACCAACGGCACTCACTAAAAAGAGCACCAAAATAGCTCTCATTCCATAATAAGAAAACCGCTCCCACATTTCTGTAAAGAACAGTACAAATAGTCCGGCCGGATGCCCCATTACCTTGCTGTCAAACATTGATTTTGTCGAATCACTCATATTTTGTTGATTTTTTGTGCCAAAAATAAAGAATTTTAGCGATTAAGTTTTTTACTCCTATTTGGGGACACTCCCACAATTAGTAAAGTTTTTGGCACTTTATGCGCACCTGAGCAGTAAAAAAAAACGCCCATAATGCGAGCACTATAGGCGTTTTCTCCTATATAGCTTACTTCTTCCGATCCAATCTCTTCACATAGACTTTATCATAAAAGACTAAGGACAAGAAGGTGACAATACCAATCCCTACAAAAATATACAGGATTTGGTTAGGGTGGTAAGTATCCCACAAATGCTGGGTAAAATCGCCCATATTCATGCCTGTCTTATCTGCTACTTGAGCAATATAGTCATTCTTCGTAATATCCGGTGTCACTCCTTTGAGAATATGACCGGTTTTATCTACCACCTTAAACCCCGTTTTGGTGTAGGTGATAAGTTGATTATTCTTATCCAAAATGTCAATCCCTTTGGCGACAGCTTCATTTTGCGCAAGCGTAATCTTCGCAGACATCTTACCATAAATAGACCCGGAAATCCAACCGGCAATCACATTCCCGACAAAAACCGGCAGGAAGTAAGTCCCCATATACAAGGCTTCTTTTCCTTTCGGAGAAATCTCTGCGATGTAGGCCGAAAACTTGGGATTCGCCGTCATCTCACCAATCGCAAAAATCACAATACCCAAAATAATAAACAAACCATCCCTAAAATAGAAAGCCAAACCTATACCAAGAGAAACAATAATAAAACCGATTATCATCGCATTGATGGGTTTCCATTTGATGATGATATAGGAGATAAGAATTTGGAAGAAAATAATGGCAAACGCATCCAAATTAATCAACAATTCCGGCTTAGCAATGCCCTCGCCACTATCCCCAATCACTGAAGCCAAAATGGGTGAAAAGTTACTAATACTGGAAAATAAATGCTCCAAGTCCACCCAATCCTGGATAAATTTCGGCAGCGTATAAAACAACTGATTAAACAAAGTCCAAAAACCTATCATTATCACCAACAAAATGGTCAATCGAGAATCTTGCAAGGCTTCCCATATATTCTGAAAAGACTTTTTGATGGTCTCGCCTAGAGTTTGGCTTACTTTTTCAACATCACTCTTTCTCTCCTTATATAACAAAAAGACAAACAGCATATTCACCAAAATAACAGCTGTGGCCATATTGAAAGCGATTTGCCAATTATCCGTCCCCCTTAGTTTACCAACGATAAAAGGACCTATCCACCCCCCTATATTCACCATCATATAAAAGATACCAAATCCCATAGATGAATTACTGGAGTCTGTATTCCGGGTCACAATGGCAGAAGCCACCGGCTTAAACATGGCAGCCCCTAATGCCAAAAACATAAAGACCGCAAAAAATGCCCAATAGCCCGTAATATGACCCAACGTCAAATAGCCAATGGCCAACATGGAATACGATATAATCAAACTCTTTTTGTAGCCTATCCTATCTGCTATGGCTCCGGTTATCAGGGGCAAAAAATAGAGCGTACCGGTCACAATACCGATGATGGCTCCGCCTTGGTCATCGGTGAAGCCAAGCCCTTTGACATCTTTTGATGCCACCAGATACATCGCCAAGATAGCAAACATGCCATACCAAGCAAATCGCTCCAGCAATTCCATAATACTGGCCACCCAAAATGTTTTTGGAAAAGATTTCATTAATCCCCCAAAACTCAGTTCTTTTTTCTCATTACTCATGATTTTCCGTTTTTTATATGATCAGCTGGCAATCGTGCGATTGCCCGTATTTTGTTTACAAAAATTCTCAATGCTCATCATCCTCCACTCCATGCGTCAATCGCTCAATCGGCTTTCTTATCAGCAAGACCAATATCCCCAGTGTAACGCTAAAAATAGCAATCCCCGTAAATATCTTATACTCTCCCAAGCTTTCTGACCACTCTCCCAAAAGTCCGGCCAGCTTACTACCCAGTCCGGTCATCGCAAAATAAACCCCCATCATAATCGAAGCATACTTCATCGGTGCCAGCTTGGTCGTAAAGGACAAAGCAACCGGGGACAAACACAATTCGCCTATGGTGTGAAACAAATAAGCCATCACCAACCACATCATGGATGATGAGCCGGCACTATTGTATTGGACGGTAGCTCCGGTCATAAAAAAGAAGCCTAAACCCATGATAATCAATCCGACAGTCATTTTAAAAAAGGACGTAGCCACCTTCCCATGGAGCTTTCTTCTTGCCCAAAAATTAGCCACCAAGGTACCAAATAGCACAATAAATGCCGCATTCAAAGACTGAAACCACGTGGCCGGAATCTCATGCCCCATCAACATCCGATTCGTCTTTTCTTTGGTATAAATATTCATCAAACCACCCGCTTGTTCAAAAGCGCCCCAAAAAACAATCACCATAATAAACGATAGAAACAACACCAACACTCGGTCTTTCTCCACCTTTGTCAATGGGCGATTCATCGCCGCTTTTACTTCTTCATTTTCGGATGTACCCATAAAATTACCGACATGACGCAAATACTTTTGGCCGGCCCAATACTGAATTACACCCAAGGCCATCCCAATTCCGGCTAATCCAAAGCCATAATGCCAGCCATACAACTCCCCTACAGTACCTACAATCAGACTAGACAAAAAAGCACCCAAATTAATGCCTATATAAAAGATGGTAAATCCTTTGTCCCGACGGATGTCTCCTTTCTTGTACAATCCACCGACCATCGTAGAAATATTCGGCTTCAACATTCCAACTCCCGAAACAATAAAGGCCAAGCCCGTATAAAAAGCCCACATTTGCTCTACCGCCAAGACACTATGCCCGATAACCAGCAAAATCCCGCCGTATAAAACGGCTTTTCTTTGCCCCAAAAACTTATCTGCTATAATTCCCCCCGGTATGGCCATCACATATACCAACATCGTGTACCAACCGTACAAAGCCAGTGCATCTCCTTTGCTCCATCCCAAGCCCGGGTTGTGTTCCGTCGTCTTGGCCACTAAATACAAAACCAAAATCGCACGCATCCCATAATAAGAAAACCGCTCCCACATTTCTGTAAAGAACAGTACATACAACCCTACAGGGTGTCCAAATAAAGTTTTCTCCGTTGGTACCGGCGCATCAAGTATATCTTTCCGCATTGTTTTCTAGGTCTAGTTCAAAAAATAATGCCCACACAAAAGCAGGCAAATGTCCATATCACTGAACCACATAGGTCTAAGCCCATACAGCTCGGGTTCTCTTGCGCTAAAATTAGCGCAATTCTTGCCAGCAAGTTCGTAATAAAATCTTAAAAGTCAGGTAAAAAGTGTTAAAAAAACTCTTTTCGGGAAGAGATAAATAGCAAAAAGGGGCTTTCTGCCTATAAATTAGTGGGTTTATTGGAGTATTTTAGATTTCTCTTGAGATTTTGTCTGCTCTATATTTGGCGGAAGCACTAGTTTCCAGCCGCTTAGAGACACCAATTCCTGCATGGATACCAACAAATCTAGGCCTTGCTGACGTGCTGCATCCATGATTTCTCCATCTTTGGCGACGTGGCGGATATACTCCTTGATATTTCGATTAATCTTATTGTAGTCTTCTTCCGAAAAACTATTCCAATAGCCTTCCGAAATATCATAGTAGCTCAAATCTTCGTCAATAGACAGGATTTCCGGCTCCGGCAAGGAAGTGATGGTGATGGTTTTGGTCTTTTCGTCGATGGCGTAGGTCATTTTTTCCAAATCGTAGCCCGCCAGCACCTTGGCATCCACTTTTACCATGGCTTTCTTTTCAGAATAAGGGCCCCATCCCATAAAAGGAACTTTATCTTTGTGGGTATAGATTTCGGAGATATTCCCTTCGACGGTGACCAATTTGGCTACTTTTTTGATTTGGTTGATGACCGTCGTTGAAGAGACATTGGTAAGTGCCGGCCTTGCGGCAAAATGACTCAGCTTCCAACCGGCAAAGCCCGCTATCAGCACAACCAAAAGTATGATGATGATGTTTTTTTTCATTGCTTTTTATTTTTCTTTCAGAACTTTCCTAAAGTTAAAAACTTTTGGAAAGTTGTCCCAATTAAGCCCCCTTCATCAACCGCCGAAGCCGTCTTTGATAATCTTGCAGATAGTTTCTTTTCGTTCGATTATCCAAAAAAGATGCGGCAATCATTTTTTCTACGTCACTACTCTTTGAACACATCAAATCCAGTATTTCTTTAAATACAACTTCCTTGATGCCCGCTTTTTCCGCAAGGATAGCAAACTGTTGACGCTTTTTGCCATGTCCCAAATGCCGCGGCAGCAACCCATCTTCCAAGGCAAAGTCCCCATCATCCACATGAATGTGCGTATTCAGCAAATCATAAGCCGGGCTTAACCGGTAATCCCCCATCGGAGTTTCTACCAACGAAAAATTCTTCAAATGAGCATCCCCATTAGAAAATAAGTAATTAAACAGAATCACCTTTAGCAGCTTGGGGGCTTCTACTTTATAAGCCGGCACATAGGCTTCCAACAACTCAAAAAGCAATAGATAGTTGCCCAAATACTTATAATTGGCTCCGTGTGTTTGGGGCGTTCGTCCGGCTAAGGAAGCAAAATCTTCTTGCCCTATTTTGACCCCATCCGAAGCAACGTCAAAACGCTTGGTAATATAGGCCGGTGCTCCATTTTTGAAAAAAATCAATGCATTCGCTGCTGTTTCTATCTTATAAACTTGGCGGGCAATTTGCATCGTTAAGTGCTCATTAGCGGGAATTTGATCTTGTTTTTTTCCCGCCTTGGGTGCGGGCTTCAAGATGTAAGCACTCTGTTCTCCGGCTCTAGTCAATCTTAATTTGTTTTTTTCCAGCAATACCGCAAATTTTTCCTGCACTCCGGATATGGATAAATGTCGTCGATTTTCTTCAAACACCGGTTCGCTCTCCCCGGCAGACCAAGGAGAATCATAAGGCAAAATATGATGTACTTTTTTGCCGGCAAATACATTTTTAAGGCAAGCCCGGCTGTAAGTCTCAAAACCTTTAGCCAAAGTCCCGGGGCAATATTTTATTTCCGGAAAAGTCATGATGTCTCTACATTCATCACCTGTATAGCACCAATACAATCCTGACTACCAACCTTCAAGAGCAATCCAAAATAATCGTCCGAATCCATTCGATAAAACTGACAAATAACTTCCCGGTTACTGCCTTCCGGCAAAAGATGATAGAAAAACGGAAATAAATATTTCGAATGAAATTCTTTGGTCTCTTTGGGTAAGGTCAGGCTAATATCCGGCCGGCTAGTATCCGCAACCCACTCATCAAAATATCGAAACGAAAAAGTCCCATCATCGTGCTGTGTCAGCAAGCCTGCCGCTTCATTCCGGAATAATATCTTTGCCCGTCTCATATCTTGCGAGAAATATTTTTAGTTTTTAGGCAAACAGCTAATCCCAGCGCATCAGTAATCTGCTCTAAAGTTCGTAGAGATGGATTCCCTTTACCACTTTCCAATTGTTTGATAGTTCGCAAGCCAACACCAGAAATCTTTGCCAAGTCTTCTTGGGTGACCTGTAAAGACTCTCTTCGTTCCCGAATAACCTTTTCCAAACTCAAAAGGTGCATTATATGGCTCTTTTACTAGCAAAAATAAAGGATTTTCTTTAAAAAGGACAACTAATAGTGCGACAACCTGCACTTTTTTGCAAAAAAATGGTCATAAACAAAGCGCTTATGACCATTCAACGAGTTTAAGCTTTCTCACAACTTGCTCGCGATAATGTAAACGGCTAATACCGCAGATTTTTATAACTTTTCAGAGTCGCTTTGATACTGCCGACAGAGACCGGTGATTTAATCATCATGGGAATCTTATTCGCATCGTCACTGACCCATACTTTCATCCCTTTCTCGCCTTTAAAGACGGTGCCTTTGACTACTTCCGGCTCAAATACCATGGTCTTAAATCGCCCCAATCCGGGAATTTTCTTGTTACTATTCTTTCCTTTATAGGTCATCTTTAGGTTAAACTCTTCCTTGTCGATGAATACGCTCATGGGCAATTCCGTCCCCACCTTCATAGTTTTGGCATCCGCTGTTCTCAATACATAAAGTAGGGACAACACATCGCTTACGCAATTTTTCAAATCAAATACTTCGGCATCTCCTAAATCTGATGCATTATTTCCACGCCGGACTTTCACTTGATTATTTCCAAAATCAGTCTCTTCATACATCTTGTAGTCTCCCTCCTGAATATCTCTGATGGCATGAATCGGCTGCAAAGTCTGCTTATCTACATCAGTTTCATAGTAATCCCGCACCTTAAAAAACCATTCGTAGCCTTTATACGTCCTACCTTTTGCCGTCAACTTATAAGTCGTGCCTTTATCTTCCAAGCGAAAGACCACTTCTCCGGCGTTCAAATTCATAAAGCCCAAGCTGTAAGATAGCTTATAAATCAACTCTTCACCGTTTTTGAACGGGCGTTCTGCCGGAGCACATTGGCTAAATTGACAATCTTCGGGGGAGACATCCAAATGCCTAACTTCTTTGGCCGGGACAATTGCCCCGAAAAAGAACATCATGGAAAAAAGCGATATTTTAAACATCTCGTTTCGTTTTTATGAAGATTTTATCAAGGAATAGCAAACCTATTAAAGAAGTCAGCACTCCGTTGATAATCCATAAAAAAAACGTGCCAGACAGGATGCTTATTTCATTGACCCCGTAAGGAGCCCACAAAAACAGGGCTATTTCACTCTTTATTAACAGCCCCAGCGCCGAAGGCAACGGAAAAAACGACTGAACCCAATAGGTCACAAAGATGATGGAAAACTGCAATAACCCATCATCCGGCAGTCCAAAAAAACGATTCAGCAGGTACAATTGTACAGAATATACCAAATATCGAATCAGCGTCCACATCATCGCCGGTCCGGTTTCGCGCCAGCTATATCTAAAATATCCTTGATAAATCTTTTTACCCAACCAACTCTGCTTGCGCAAAATACGCCTGATAATCGGGTCATAGAAAACCAAAGCCACCAATAAAAGCACCCCCACCAAAACAACCAAGGGAATAAAAAAACGGGGTGCCAAATAGCCGGCAGACCAATCCGGCAAAGAAATCGTAGGTCGAGTCAACGCCCAAATCCCCAACCAAAAAATAATCACCTTTTGCAAAAAAGCACCAAAAGACAATGCCCAAATCGCCTTTCCACGATGCGCCGGCTCTATTCCCAACATTCGCCCGCCGTATTCCCCCACTCGAGCGGGTGAGACCATCGCTAGGCTATTGCCCACATAGACCGCCATCGAAGCGATTTTCAAGCTAATTTTCTGAAAAGGTCGAGTCAAGACCATCCATTTGCGAGATTCCGCATAATAATTGACTCCCATCAGCAACAACGCCACTAAGAATAATCCTATCGACTCCTGCCCCAATTGCCCTTTAAATTCTGCCACCATCTCTTCCCAATTCCCACGGGACTGCAACTGCCGGTAAATCAACCATAGGAAAAATACAAAAATGAGTACTTTTACCACCTTAGATTGCAGAATTTTAGTCCATTTGCGCAAGCTATCTTTTTTTTTCATATCTAAAACCAAAGATAAAGGAAATAAAACAACTTCTAAATGCCACTAATGTTATATACAGACCAAACTGGTTTTCCGGTTAATTTGGCTTTGATGTAGTAACTTTACGCCAAAAAGCACTAAAACAAAAAAAAATGCCCATTCGCACCAAGAAAACAAAGCCTACCAAGCGCATCTTAGGCATCGACCCGGGAACCAATGCCATGGGTTATGCGATTATTGATGCCCGGGGCGAGGACATCAATTTGGTTGTGATAGGCACATTGAAGATACCGGCCGGCTATAGTCAAGCCTTAAAGCTCAAGAAAATCTACCATCAAGTCGCCCAATTAATCACCCAATACGGTCCGGACGACATGGCGATTGAAGCCCCTTTCTTTGGCAAGAACGTACAGTCCATGCTCAAATTGGGTCGTGCGCAAGGAGTGGCGATTGTGGCAGCGGTCAACAAAGCCATCAATGTTACCGAGTATTCGCCCAAATCCATCAAGCAATCCGTTACCGGAAATGGCAATGCATCCAAGGGGCAAGTCGCCGGTGTATTGAGTCATATTTTGAAGGTGGCGATTCCGGCTTCATCGGAAGATGCGACGGATGCTTTAGGAGCGGCGGTTTGCCATCATTTTAAAGGGGACAATCGGGGTGGCGGTCAATCTTACTCCGGTTGGAAGGACTTTGCTAAACAGAATAACCATCGGACTAAGGAGTGAGTAGTGAGTAGTGAGTAGTGAGTAGTGAGTAGTGAGAGATGAGTGGTGAGTTAGCCGAAGATTGCCAAGAAAGAAATAAATCCGTGAAAATCAGCATAATCCGTGAAATCTGTGTTCTATCAAGAACGGTTTAACGGATAGACACCCAAGAATTCTTGCAAATTGAACGCCGAAGGCAAATTGAACATCCGAACTAACTTTCCAAAAGTTTGAAACTTTTGGAAAGTTATAGTTTGAAAGTTAGTAACTGTTTAGGTGCCCCAATTTTTAGATAGAAAATAGGCATTTTTGTGGATGTTGAAGCTACAATTTTTGAAGCGTAGCTGGGCTACGTGAGAAAATTTTAGCAAAAACAGGCGCAAAAAGGG